>Ga0208898_1000331_pt1 | contig 36921 bp, 37 predicted proteins | sample VirMetDEL_Mar_4_FD_184513 | JGI IMG/M metagenome (GOLD analysis project Ga0208898, IMG submission 184513) | Aqueous microbial communities from the Delaware River and Bay under freshwater to marine salinity gradient to study organic matter... | ecosystem: Environmental > Aquatic > Marine >... | reverse complement strand
ATCATAGCTTCCATCTGATCTTCCATGCTATCTGGTTTTTCTTCACCAGACATAGTTTCTTCAGCACTTATGCCTAGTTTCTTAAGCATCTTTTCTGAACGAGCTACATTACGTTGATAACGAATAACAGCTCTTTCTTCTGCATCACTGATACCCTCATCATAGTCTGTACCAGTTGCTTCTGCTACATCTTTAATAAACTCGTGTAGGACTGGTGCAATGATAAGACTAACATCAATGCTGTGTACACCTTGAAATACAGCACTACGAAGAATGCCTTGTACTAGTGTAGGAATATCTAAACCTGATTCTAGAAAGTGTGCAATATCTTCAAAAGCATTAGCATTATTCATGTTATCTAAATGAAACTTTGCTGCTTCTTCTGGATCTACAATCTCTGGAGGATTTTCGAAAGGTGTACCTTTTGGTTCTTGAGTTAATGAAAACCCTGGTTGTGGTCTATCAAAAAGCATTTTTATTGGCCCCTATAAAATTCTGTTATACTTGCCACTGTAGCATTACCACTAGAGTCTAACCAACCTGGATTTGCTTTTGCTTCTTTACTACCTGCTTCATAAACAACAGTATCTGGAGAAGAATTTCTAAATCCAGGAGCAGCAATCACAAGACCTAGAGGTGCTTTACCATCATAGCCCCAACGATCTAAGTACTTCTCTAAAGCTTTTAAGTGGTCTGTTGGATTTTTAGACTTATTTAATTTTTTAAGGTCTATTGCAAAACCTTCTTTATTCATATCGTCAGCTGCAACAGATTTTATCTCGAACATATTATCAGCTTTTGGATTTGTAAGCAAGCTACTTTCCTTGGCAGCAACCATGAAGATCTCACGTTCTGTAAGTCCTGGGTATTTTTCAGTCATACTATTCAACTGAGTCATAAACTCTGTATTATCTTTTAGAATAGAAAGAGTGTTTTGGAATGGCCCAAGTACAGGGTCTTCAGAGTCTACAGAAGGGGGTGTATCCTCTGCTGCAGGAGACATCAAGCCACCAGATGGTGGTGTAGGTTTTTCCTCAGACTCTTCCATCATAGCATTTGCTTCGTCAAGAGTGATAGGAGTACCATCGTCAGTAGTAAGTGCCCTATTAGATCTCTGACTTTCAAAGAGTTTCATCTTTGTTTCTTCAGGCATTTTAATATCTCTAGCTAATTGAGCTAAGATTTCTTCTGGTCCATCCTGATACACAGCTAGATCAGCTTTAGCCAATCTCTGACCTCCAAGACCTTTTGTAGGTGAGGCTTGCATTGCTGCTCTTTTGTCAGGAGCTTCTCTGAGGTTTTTTAAATATGCTAGATAAGGTGCTTTACTCATTTATTTGTCTTCCTCTTTCTTTGGAAGTTTAAATACGTCACTAAAACTCATGTCACCAAAGATTAGATCTGACCAGAACTCAGCTTTAGCATTATCTTCGGCAAAGTCTAACTTAGTTCTTAGTGCATCTAGATCCATATTACCTAGCATAATCCTAATTGCTCTATCAGCAGCACCCTCAGACTGAGCAAAGGCATATGACATAATATCACGTTCTTTTTGCCAATAGTCATCCAGAGCTTTTTGAGTAAGACCGTTTACTTCTTTAGCATAGGTTAGGTTAGCAACGTTTTGTGCTTCTGTATTTGCAGTGTTAATGTTTTGTCTCCACTGAGCATTAGCCTGAGCTACGACAAGATAGTTCTGAGCATTAAACATCTCACGTTGGTTTTGTAGTGCAGAGTTAAACTCAAGTAGTGCATTAACTTCTTCAGCATTAAACTGATTAATAGCATTCTGTTGAGCTGCATTAAACTGTGACACCTGTGCTGCAAGGTTAGAGAAGAACTGATTAGTTTGATTCTCTGATGTAGCATTAAATTGTGCAGTAGCATTAGCTTGTGCAACATCACTAAGCATTGCATTAGTAACCTGTTGTGCCTTAAACAATGCTGTAGATTGAGAGTTGTTAAGGTTAGCCAGATCAAGCTGCAAGAAGTTTTGAGCATTCTGAACTTGAGCTTGCTGCAAGTTGTTTAAGTTTGCTATGTCCATCTGAGACAGTGCTGCAGCTTCTGCCATAATCAAAGCTTGTTTATTACTCAAATTTTGCAAATTCATTGTGTTAGCAGCACGAGAGTTCTCAAGAGCAATTTCTTGCTCTGCAGTAAAGTTCATGTTTGCAATCTCAGAGATTCTGGCTGCATTCATAACTTTAGCTTGGAATGCTTGGTCAAACTCCATGCCTAAGAACTTAGATCTTTGCTCTGCTTTAAACAAAGCCATCTGCTGTTTATTACCAGCATCAATCTGAGCAATAGGTAAAGCAGCTTCCATAGCAGCTTGAATAACAGCTTGTCCTGCCATAGACGAAGCACCAAGACCTCTAGCAGCAAGCATAGCTGTAGCTTTACGCATAGCTCCTGAAGCCCAAGCTGGAGTTTCACCACCTTCAAACTGAGCCATAAGTCCTGTTAATTCATCTTGTACAGATGCTGCTTGTACTTCCCCAGTACCAAATGCTTTACCTACTTCTCCTTGATCTACAGCAGATCCAGAAATAAGTTCACTTTGACCTTCTGTTGTATCTAATGTACGAACAGGAACAGATCCATCTGCACCTTGAGCATCAGCCACTCTTGTAGCTGAACCTGTAGCAGCTGAAAGCCCCGACACAGACGTGTCTGACTCCATAATAGGATTACCTTGTGCATCAAACATTGGTTGACCTGTTACAGGATCAATCATTTGTTTTTGCATTGTAGCTGCATCTACAGTCTTAGTCAGATCATCCATTGTAGCAGCTTGTAGACCACCAGTGGTAGTCATAAAGTTGCCAACGTTTATGCCGTTAGCTGCAATAAATTGATCTGGTGTAAATGTTTGGTCACCTACTTTAAATGTACCTGTGGCAACATCCCAAACAGCTCCAGGAACAGTAGCAGCCATACCTGCATAGTCAGTAGTTGTACCACCTTGAAGCTGTGCAGATACCCCAGGTGCTGCTGTAGTAAGTCCAGCTTGAGCTGCTCCAGGTGCTTGTACTGGTGCTTCTTCAGGAGTTGGAGTTACTACAAACTCGCCCCTAGCAATAGCTAAAGCATCTGCAGAGGTAACTGTACCATCACCATTTGTATCAAATCTAGGATCATACGGCAGTACTCCAGTACTAACTTGAAGTGCCATTTTAGAATAGTCATCAGCAGATAGTCCAGGATAACCTGGTCCTTTAGCTTGAACCACATCTGTAACTTGTGCAGGATCAGTACCAACCATGATAGGTTGTCCTGCAGCATCAAACATAAGATTACCTGAAGCATCTCTTTGTTGATACTTACCTACGATAGGAGCCATGCCAGAAGCTTGACCTGCAGTAGATTCAATAACAGTTCCTGGCATCAACTCTTGGTACATAGGTTGACCTGTTTCAGGGTCCATCATGACATTGCCATCAGCATCATACTGATAGCCTAATTCTGCCATAGTAGACACTCCAGGCATTGTAACTGCAGTAGCAGGATTGAATGTAGTTTGAGCTACTTTATTTCCTAAAGATTGGAAGTACTCCTCTGGTGTTTGTGTAATTGTTTCACCAGTTACTGGGTCTTGAAAACTCACATCACCGTAGATTTGGTTAGGGTCAATAGGACTCGGATTTGGAATAGTAGTTGAACCATCTTCTCCACTAAATCCTTGAATATACCCACCAGAGTTAGCACTAACAGCTTGAGTAGTAAAAGTGTTACCACCTGCTGTGATTGGGTTAAATACGTTCTCTTGCCCAAAAGTACCTGTCTGTTGATTTATTTCGTAGTAACCTGCAGGAATTGGAGCTAGGGGTTGACTACCTTGGAAGGCAATAAACATTTGGTGCCCAGTTTGGGGATTACGATATAGTTTTTGTGAGATAGCATACGAAGATACATCTTGACCTGCGGCTACCTTTTCAGAAGCAGTTTGAGGATTTACAAACTGCTGGTTTGTTACAGCCCTATTCTGAAAATCTGTAGCTTGATTTGTAAGGTTTTGTTCAAAAGTTTGTGCAGGAGTTGTATAAGTTCCTGAAGCTCCTGGAGTTATCTGAGAAGTACTAAGTGTTGGTATTACTGCAGAGCTAGGTATATCTAAGGTATTTGGATCTGTTGTAAAGCCTCCAGAAATACTTCCCCCAGGTGTACCTGTTTCAGCACCACCTGTTGTAATACCTGTGGCTCCGACTTTAGGGGTTTTATCTGCAGATTTTTCTTCAGCTTTCTTTTTAATAAGATCCCACTCAAGCATGTCTAACTGTAGTTCATCTAAACTTAAACCAGTTTCTGACATCTTCTTGTCCCAATAGGAACCAGGTGCCTTATTTTTAAGTAAGTCTTCTACTTGTCTATTTGATTCAGCCCTAGCAGCCCTACTAGCTGAAGCTAGTCTTGAGACTGGAGCTTTAGTAGAGTCAAGGGATACTCCTTGTTTAATTAATTGCTCTGCAAGATAAGCAGCATTAGCAGCATGATCATTAACAATACTTACTGAAGATGGATCAATACCAGCAGCCTTTAAGTCTTCGTCACTTGGTTTACTATCCCAACGACTTACTAAAATATTTACTGATGTATCATCTGATGTATTTGATCCCCAAAAAGAAGAGCCTTGCTGACCTGGTTTGTACCCATAAGACCTTAGTATAGCATCTGCATCAGAAAATACTGTTGATTTACTGGTATCAAGTCCTAGCTTTTCATAGGCAGCATTCATTTTTGCAGTGCTGGCACCCACATTTTGTGCAAGATATTTTAAGTCAGCTAAATCTTTAACAACTGACTCATCAATCATAGACTTATCTATTTCAGCTTCAGATTTACTTTGGGGGACGTACTGAGTTGAACCATCCTTATCTAAAAAGACAAGAGTACCATCAGCTAAGATTGCACGATCTTCACTTTCATTGAAGAATTTACGTGTAGCTTCCCTTTCTTGTTCAGCTACTTCATTGATATTCATGGCTTCTATTTTAAAGACACCCTCTTGCCCAAGGTAGCCTGTTTGAATATTATTTAAATCAACTGCCATTACTTAATACCTTATAATGCTAAAGTCTGCCTAAGCTTTGTTGTGTCTGCTTTAGTAAACTCTTGGTAATTACCTTTTAAATTCTCTGGGAAATCAATAAATTCTATAGTTGCACCAGTCTTACCTGAGACTTCTAAGGCTACATCGTAGAAGCTACGAGCATTGCCTGTGCCAAAATTCCATATACCTGACTCATCTACATCAAAGAATCTTTGCTGATCCATAACTACTTTACCTACGTGGATAAAGTCTCTTTTAAATTTTTCTGATCCTTTGAACAGCTTTATCTTACCAGTCGTTTTAGCCTGGAACATAAACTTAGTGAAGGGGCTTGCTTGGTTTCCCTTGTGCTCCTCGTGGGGGCCATGTACGTTGAAGTATCTAAATATCTGAGTAGTGATATCAGCATTTCTAAACTCTACATACTTTTCAAACAATGCCTTACTACGAGCATAATGGTTCTGAGGATCAACAGGAGATGTCTCCTTGAAGTCTGACTTTAATCCATAGACTGAAGCACTGGAAGCAAACTGAAACTTAACGTTATGTTTGATACACTCTTCATACAACTTAATAGAGAACTCTACATTCTGTCTGTATATACGAGAAATGTTTGTCTCAGTTGTAGAGCTAATAGCCCCTAGGTGTATTACCCAATCTAATCCTTTTACTTTAGGAAAAGACATCCCCCATTCGTTTTTAACTACTTCGTGGTGTGGCTCAAGTGCATTGACCATGTTCTGCCCAATGAACCCATTACTTCCAGTAACTAGTATCTTCATTTTTGGCTGTCTCCTCGACCTACACGATAGTTATCTTCTACCGAGTCAGGAGTAGACACCTCGATTACTGTCCCTTCCGTTTCACAAATGATTTGATGCGGGACCAAAGGTTCATTACGCCATGTATCACCAGCTGTAAGAGTCTTTTCATGAGTGCTTGCGTCTTTTGTATCAATGTAGATAACTTTAAACTTTCCCTTAAGGACATACCAAGTTTCATCTTTCTCTCTGTGAAAGTGCATAGAAAACTTAGCACCTTCGTTAAAATGTAAAAACTTACCACAGTATTTGTCGTTGGTTGCCCATATTAGTTCTGACCCCCAACCCTTTTTAACATGTCCATTAAGCCGCATGACGTATCTCCTCTAAACGAGGTGCATACACACCGACATGTTGAACAGTTACTGCAGCAGCTTTCATAGCAAACTTAATAGCTTTTTCTACACTTTCTGTTTGTAAGTAGTTGTATACCAGAGCTGCTAAAAAGGTATCTCCTGCTCCACAAACATCGTGTGCATCTACTTTAGGTGGTAAGTACAGCTTATCCTTGTAGACGACTTTCTCTGACCCAAACGTAACAATCATGTTATCTGCATCAGATGTTCTATTTTCATATTCGTACTGATTTATTTTTACAAAAGCTTTATTAAATAGTTTTAAGTCTTGCTTCTTTGTATCAATAAATACTGGGCCATTGTAACTTTCTAAGATACTTTGGATAGCAAAAGTAGAGACATAACCTTTATTATAATCAGAGATAACGACAGCATCGTAATCACTAAAGTTGTGTAACCGATGCTCATCATGTTCTTCTTCTATAAGAGGTACATCGACTCTTACGATCTGTTGACCTGTTTTTGAGTCTATGTAACGTTTCTTTGTTTCTTTATACAGAATGTCATAATGACAATCTACACCAAGTGCCTGAAAGTTTTGTAAGACATTACCAGCCATCCCTAATTTACGAACAGTGGTATCCCAATCTAATACTGGTACTGGTGCCTCTGGGTTTAGCCTGTTTACTACACCGTAACAGTACTCGTCATAACATCCGTCTCCTATCAACAAAATCTTGGAGGGTTTTTGTTGTTGATTCATTATTGGTCCTCTCAAAGAATACTACTTCCTTGCAGTATTCCTCACCAACAATCTTCTTCCCCCTCCAATCGGAACCTTTCACCATAACATCAGGTTCATACCTTTTGATAATAGCTGCCAAGTCTTCATCTGAATTAAATGACACAACAGCATTTACAGGCTTTAACATTGATATAAGATGCTTCCGATTTTTCAGATTGTTAAAAGGTCTATCTGCCCCCTTGTTATACCTTATTTTATCGTCTGTGTCAATAGCTACAAGTAAATGACCACCTAACATCCCTGCAAATTCAATAAGATCGAGGTGTCCAGAATGTATTACGTCAAAGGCTCCATTGACAAATACTTTTTTCATATGTATTATCCTGTTAAAAAGGAGTGCTTATGTCTAGATTTAAACATATTATCACACAAGAACCAAGTCAACAACCTCAACAAGAGTTACCACCAGATTGGCCTACAGTCTTCCCTAAGTCTATTGTAGGTCTAGATCGTGATGGTGTTATCAACGTAGATAAAGGACACTACATCACAGACCCTGAAGACTTTGAGGTGTACCCTGAGTCCCTAGCAGCTATCCACAAGCTTCGTATGAAAGGCTACAAAGTGGTAATATTAACTAACCAGGGTGGTATTATTAAAGGACTACAAACACATGAGCAGGTAGAAGCTGTACACCAACGTATGTTTGAGATCTTTGGTAATGCAGGTATCTACTCTATTGATGCTCTTTTCTATTCAGAGTCTTCATTGAAAGAAGATATCTATGCCAAACCTAACTTAGGTATGTTTCACAGAGCAGAGAAAGAAATCTTTGGTGGAAAGACTAGGTTCAAAGATAAAGGTTTCTACGTAGGAGATAAGATGTCTGACCTTAAAGCTGCTGAGAGAATTGGTGCCACCCCAATCTTAGTAAGAACTGGTCATGGGGTGGACACTGAAGGAGAGCTAAAGAAGTTCTCAAAAGAGAAGTTAAGAAAGAAGACTAAGGTTTTCGATAACCTCCTCCAATTTGTGGATAGGCTACCTTAAGCAGCCTCTTCCTTTTCTTCTTCAACTACTGAGTCATTGTGGGGATACTTTACCAACAGACCTTGTTCTGGTATGTACAAGTAGTTGATGTCTGAGTTCTTAATAGTTCTCATTGCATCATCTAATGTTTCTACTAATGGCTCACCTGCTAGGTTGAAGCTAGTGTTGAACAGGATAGGTACACCAGTAATCTTACGGAACTCATCTATCAGAGTATGGTATGTTTCATTCTGCTCTTTAGTCACAGTCTGGATACGACAAGTACCATCTACGTGTGTGATAGCAGGACACTCACCATGCTTCTCTAACTTGAAGTCCATTGCATACATCATGAATGGTGACTCTTCCATCCCATATGTCTCGAACCACTCTTCAAAGTACTCCTGCATCATTGAACCTGCAAATGGTCTGAACCACTCACGTCCTTTGACCTTGTTCACAGTGTCCTTACCCTTGGGATCTGTGGGATCATAAAGGATAGAACGGTTACCCAGTGCACGAGGGCCAGCCTCAGAACGTCCTTGGTATAAGGCTACGATATTCTTCTCAGAGATAAGCTTTGCTACATCAGCAGGTTTTACTTCTGTCGTTTCAATGTCACCAAAGTCGTAAGACTCTTCACGTTTAGGGCCAAGATACAAAGTACTTAGTGGACGAATAGTTTCATCTTTAGTTTCTGTGTAGTGGACTAATTGAGCTAGACCGATTGCTGTACCACCATCATGAGAGATAGGATCTACGTAGATGTTTAGGTCAGGAAAACGTTTCTTGTAGTAGTAGTTTGCTACACAGTTAAGACCATACCCACCAGCAATAACAATATTCTTCTTATCAGTTTTCTTTACAGCTTTCTCAATCAAGTCACCAACAAGAGTTTGTGTTTCATCTTGTACTGCCCAAGCTAAGTTTTTAGCTGCTTCTGTTACCTTACTAGGATCATTATGCCAAGCCTTTGGATCTTCTTTAAGACTTAGATAGGGGTGACGACCATGATCAATATGAGCACCAGCAGGGTAATTAGGGATAAATACATTCTTGTTTCCTCTACCATTAAAGAACAGGCTAGGTATCATCTCATCATACTTACCGTATGGTGCAAGACCCATTGTCTTACCTGCTTCAATAAAACCAAAACCTAAATAGTCTGATACAGCTTCATAGGCTTTAACAAGTGTGATAGCATTATCCATTTCAATGTTATCAGAGGAGACAGGCATGGTATCAAAGTTACCACCAAAAGATTGAAACACAGGAACTATGCCATCAGAGTAACTACAGTTAAATATACTCTCTGTTTCAAACCCTGGATTTGTTTGACCTTCCTCATTAAGTTTTATATCTTGTCTAGTTCCAGAACCATCTACAATAACAGCAGCAGCATCTTCAAACCCTGAGTTAAAGAAAGCTGCAGCAGCATGGCCTATATGATGAATATGTCCAGCTTTTATTACTTTAAGATTTGGATTATGTTTACGAATAATAGCAGTATAGGGATCTTCGCCAGTCCAAGGAAGCTGTGGTAAGTCTGGATGTGTACCACCAATAATTAAAGTATCTACCCCATACTTAAGTGATTCAAGCATTCCCATAAAAGGGTTACCATCATATTTACTACGAGACAGTCTTTCTTCTTCTACGTAAAACTCTAGTTCACCATCTATTAGTAAGGCAGCAGAACCATTATGACCTGGATTAATTGCTAGGATATTCATTTTACTTCACCTTCTTCTCGATGTCTTTCACAATGTCAGCATACATCGTATTAATTTCTTCATCACTAAACTCTACTGTAGACTCGTTGAACCTGTCAGCTAAGTGTGACTCAAGACCTGATATACGGATAGGTGAGTATACTTTAGGAACATCCCTTTCTACAATATTAAAGTGTTTTGGATAACTAGTATTTATAGAAAAAGTAGATCCTATAATTACTGTACCTGGTTTATTAAATGCTCTTGCCATATGTTGACCTGCAGAGTCACAACCAATGAAGTAATCTGCTGCATCAATAAATGCTGACCACATACGAAGGTCTGCTTCAGGCTTCATGGTGTACGTATCTTCAGGCATCCAGAAGTTTTTCTCAGCAAACAAAACTAGGTTATACTTTGTTGCTAGTTTCTTTACTAGTTTAAGGTACGTATCTGGATTAATAGAACGAGAAGACTGATCTAATAAAACACCTTCTTGTGGTTTTTCAATAGATCTACCGAAAGGTTGTATAACAATAGTCTTCTGTTTCTGTTGTTGCTGTCTTACAGATTGCATAAAGTTAGCAGCCTGTAGTTCTTCTTGCCTATTTGTTTTAAGAACAGGAGCACCAAGGTCAGAGTGATCATCAGTCTCGTTGATCAAGTAATCAAAAGCTTCAGCAAGAGACTTTTCTTGTTTGTAGTAGCCTGGAACTCTGTATGGTTCTGGAGAGATAACCCTGTCAGCATCCATAAAGAATTGCTCAAAGGCACCTTTTTGATCTGGATTAAATACTTTATCGTGTAGCTCAGGGATACCCCAGTACAGAGAGTCCCAACCCATAACCATAACTTTAAAGTTTTGGTTTTTCTTTGAGTATTTGATGAGAGCAGGAATAGCTGCTATAGCCCTACCTGCTCCACCATCAATTACAAAAACAGTTTTCATAGTCTTCTTCTTTTTTATTATTATTATCTTTACAGGGCCATTACAGCCCTGGTGAATTTTATCATAGGTATGCTAGTTTAGCAACAACAGATTATACACTCATTCCAGAATCTGTGGAACCATTCTCTTGGGTGTTCACCTGTAGCAAGAGGTATATATCGTCCATCTGCTCTATTATTTCTAGAGTAGTTGTGTGCCACTACTGGAGCATCACTTTCTATGTAAGGGTGTATATACAATTTAGATGTTTCACTTTTATTTAAGTGACATGGTTGGACACACTTATATACTTGTGCACAGTTATGAGTACGAGCACACGTAGTTAAATAAGCATAGTAACAACTTAATGGAACAGGACACCAAGTTCCATTACTTTGACCTGTAACAAAACAACAGTTAGAAAATAAACAACAATTACTAGTTACTATTTTTAGAGTATAGTGCCATCTCATACAGTCAACACTACCGTATGGACCACAGGTCCAACATGTTAATGCCTGACAAGTTTGACACTCACCTACTTTAAAATTCATACAGTTAGCAAGTCTTGTAATACACTGGTGTTCAGTGCCACCGTAAGTCATTAAATTTGTAAAGTAGCAAGCACAGCACTGAGGTGATATAACAGCATTAAACATCTTTGCAAAGTCTGGTTCGGATCTCCAGCCAATACATTCTAAAGGTTTAGTAAAAGGAACCCTAGCTACCATAGCTGCTTCAGGAACGATATTCATAATTAAGTTTGAGTTACAACTTCTTATACAAGGATCAGTAGATGCTACAGCAGTGCAGTAATAATAACAGAAGTAATTACAACAAGTAGTATCTCTACGTATTTGTAGATTGTTTAGATTACCATGACATGACCCTGCTCCCCCTAAGTGAGAACTTATAACAAGCCCACCATAGTCAGTACAACCACTGTCAATCCAGGTCTTATAGTTTCCATAGGGAATAACTTTAACACCTTGGTTGCAAGGTCTGTGACACTCACAGAAACAACCACCATAACCACAACCCTGGGGTTTATGGGTAGGAGAACATAACGTAAAATAACAAGTAGAGCAAGCTATAGCACACTGGTGCATGTCGTAGTATGCTTTACACTGATACTGTAATATATCAAGGGGAGGAGGCCAGAAAGTATTTACTTTAGAGACACATTGGTTATGTAGATCCCAACAAATAGCTCCTATCCAAGAGATCTCACTAGGGTAATTTTCAGAACTAGAGATACTACACCCTATAGCTCTAAAGAAAACTAAATGGTCGTTATACCTGTTATGAACCATTGAAAACTGAGAACCAGTTCCTGGTGGGACAAATTTGTACATACATGAACAGCCACCAAAGTAAAGCTTATACCCTAAACATTTAGCAGTTAAAGGTACACTACAGTTTCCAGTAACAGCACACAAACATTCTCTGTAGGCAGTCCACCCAGAGGAACACCCACCAAAGAAACAAGCAAAACAGCCAACACAAGAGGTAGACATACAAACTGGAGGTGTACCAAATAAATCTACTAAATGTCTAGCTACTGGATTGTTTGGATGAACTCCTAAAGATCTACAAAAATTGTAAGTAAAGTCTAGTTGATCTTTGTTACAATCAAAGACTGAGTACCCCATCTCTCCACAACAATTATCATAAAAGAGGAACCCTCTGTTAGAACAAACCTTACTCCAAATAACATGGTGTTGTTCTTCAAGTGGCATGGTTCTGAGACATGTATAATTGCTACCAGAATGATTAAATCTCATGTATGTTGTAAGATCTGTGTGATCCCTATTTGGATCTATAGCAGCACCAATTGAACACAAAAGTTGTGGATACTCAGATACCCAAGTTTGTCTAGGTTCAGATAAAGCACTGCATCCTAAAACATTACATTCCCAAGCAAGCTTATCTACACCACAGAATCCTTTGTGTTGTACAACACATTGGTTAAGCCTGTCAATTTTTGTTTGGTAAAGTCTGTCAAAACGCCCCCAGCAGTTATTAGCACCTGAGCTGCTTGTAGACCTTTTACAGGAGCAGACAGAAGTTGAGGCACATGTTTGCTGACATATAAAAATTCTGTGTAAGTAACATCCATCTCTTGAAGGAAACATTAGTCCTTGTGAATCTTGTGCAAAATTACTAAAACATATACAACATACTCCAATATGCCCAACAAGTCTTTGTATTGCAAAAGCACAACATCCTACAGAGAATGCAGCATTACAAACGCCATCTGAGTAACAACAAATACATAAATCATAATTGTTTATATTATAAGCACTACCACCCATAGGAATGTCTGTTCTGGAGTTATAAAAGCTAAATTCATTACAACCAACTAAACCATTTATAGTACTTTTAAAAGGTATCTGATTTGCCATACAACAATTGTAAACAGTATCACATAGCTGTGTAGATGTGTTATAACAATAACACAAGCCTGTGGTTAAAACAGGAAACATAGGAGCATTGAAGTAAGGAACACCAGGGCCAGGTTTTGTAATAAAGAAGTAATCACAAGCCTCTTCAAGTCCAGTTCCATACGTGCTACTTAAAATAGGAATATTAACAGGGCAACACATATTTGGAGATGAACCAATATCATCTCTAAAATGTATTCTTCCTCTAAAGTAAGCTAACCATCCATCACGAGTTTTACCTGCAATTCTTGGAGTGGCTATATAGCCAAAAGGTACTCTAGTACATTTACAAATGTTGAGAGCACAAGCCCAAGGACTAGTGTTTTCATTTAAGGAAACTCCACCCTTTGTATTAACAAAGTATTCCCCCATATGATACCAGCAGTTAGCTCCTACTAGGCAATGGTTTGTTCCAGTTTGGACACATCTGTCTACAGCAAAAATTCTTACAGATCCATCAGGTCCAACCTGAATTGGAAAATGTCCTTTAACATTAAATCTAGTATTTAATGATGCATTGCAGTTTGGCTCCAAACCAACAATCATACCAATACAACAATTATTAGTTCTACAGGGAAGGGCAGTTACACATTTTGTGTATTCCCCACATTCTACACAGCAAATGTATTGTTGTGAGTCTCTACAATATAATTGTACAGCACAACTACCATTACCGTAGTTTTGAAATGCTAGAAGTGTATGAAAACAAGGAGTATCTGTAGCTACAGAGTACAAAGAATAATCTTTTAAATCTCCATGTTTATAACAAGCATAACCATGACACTGAGGGTTATATGTTCTACATGCACATTGTGCTGAAGGAGCAATAAATGCCCAAGCATCTGCATCACTAGTTACAATTTCTTCTAAGTCTAAACCAGATCCTCCACCTACAGCAGCCCAGGCAGTCCCATCGTAAGATATAAGAGAACCCAAGTCTGTATCAAAGTAGATAGACCCAGTAGCAGGAGATGCTGGCCTACTGGCTGTGTTACCTGAAGGAACATCCATACGTGTACTAGCTGTAATACAACACGAGGTAACACAACAGGCACAGACGTTCCTGCTGTTATCGACCACCGTAGTGCCATTAATCTTATATGCCATTTATATTCTCCGTCCTAAGACTATCGTGAATCAAACCCATTCGGTTCCATTGTAAGAAACTATTGTACCAAGAGTTGTATCAAAAAAGATGTGACCTGTGTTTGGGGATGCAGGTCTTTGTGCTGTCGTACCAGAAGGTGCAGTAAGGACGTTAGCTGTCACTATCGTCCCTTGCACTGATGGTGTTCCTGAAGGAATGTTTTTACTGTCGTCAATAACAGTTGTACCACTAACCTTTAGAGCCATTCTCTAGTTCCTCTACTTTACCTTGTAGACACTTCACAGTTTCAATAAGTGCACCTACCAAGCCATTATAGTTGACTGATTTGTAACCATCGTCATCTGTTGTAACAAGTTCTGGGAATGCTTCTTCTACTTCTTGAGCAACAACACCCATTGTGTACTTGCCAGAATCTTTCCAGTTATAGTTCACACCTCTGATCTGACCGATCTTATTGTATGCATCATCTACTGTAGCAATGTTCTCTTTGCACCTGCAGTCAGAAGTAGAGTTGAAGTCAGTGAAGCAAGCTGTTGTACCTCTGGTTGTAACACCACATACTACTGGTGAGATAAAGCAGTTTGATGCACAGCTACAACCTGATGTATAAGAACCGTAACCAGTAGTTGCAAATTGAGCTGTTCCATTGTGGTATAAACATGTTGAACCGTTGCAACAATGTAGAAGTGCCCATTCATTTGTAATATCATTGTACAGACCCATCGATCCACCACATGCCATGAACACGTAGTTGTTAGCAATGGAGTAACCACACCAGTTATTATTACCAGTAGTAACAGAAATTGTTCCATACTCACCACCAGTTTCACAGATACATCTGCCACCTACTGCAAGCCAAGAAGTACCACAGATAGTAGGAGATATAACACAGCTTGATCCACAAGCAATAGGTGTGTTCAGACAAGTTTGTCCTCTTAAACAAGTACCTGCACAAACAATTCCTGATGAGACTAGGTATGGTGTGCAAACACAGGTAGTTAAAGCTGCACAGGCACCCCTAAGAGCAGTTGAACCACAGACAACTGGTGATTTCCAGCAGTTTACTGCACAACCACAGTTTACTGCAATGTATGGAGCTTGGAAACAGTTAGCTGCACAAAGACAGGCTGCACTAAAGTTATTAGATGTAGAACCATTTGTTCCAGCTTTACCTGACAAACATGTTGCTAGTCCATCAACGTTAGCTACTGTATGGTTGTGGCTATCGTCTGCAATAGTAAGGCTAAGGTTAGCATTACCAAGGTTTGTGAATGTAGCAGAACCTGTAGCATCCCCACAGATACAAAGTGTAGGATCAGAAGTAGCAGTCGTTGCAATACTTACATTACCTGAACCATTAACACCTGTAACAGATCCAGTTACTGCCCCTGTAAGGCTGATTGTTCTACCAGTTTGCCAGCAAGTTGCAGTAGTAGCATTACCAGTTACAGCACCTGTGACAGGAGCACATACTCTGGCAAAGGTTACTGTATCGCCTGTACCTACTGCCTGTCCGATAGCAACTGTGTTAGCATTGACTGTAACACCTGTTCCTGCTCCTACAGCAAAGGTTGTACCATCTAGTGTCAGACCATTACCTGCATCGTAAACAGCAGTCTCAGCTACGACAGTAAAGCTAATGTTTGTAGTACCGAATGTAATTGTACCAGATGTATTCATCACGTACAACTCACCAGCACCAGTGTCACCTTCTTTTACGAAGAATGCATCACCTTCACCTAGTGCATTCTGATCTGAAGCACCATAACTGTCAGCATCTGTAGCACGAGTAAGAACCCAGTTAGTTGAAGCTGAACCAGTGTTGGTAACTGTGTAAACACCATTTTCGTAACCATTGGTTTGGCTGTAGATAAGAACACGATCATTTGTGTTTAGGGTTACACCATCAATAACTAGGGCAGCTTGTGTACCATTGTTAGTAAGTGTAGCACCTACACCTGCTGTACCATTGTCATAGGTAGCATTTAGGTTTCCTGCACTGTCTGGTGATTCAACACGTACTGGGTCATGGTAGTGGATACCAGCAGCAGCAATCGTGTCAACGTACTCTTTAGTTGCAAGTTGGCAAGCTAAAGTTGGGTTAGCTGTAACACAGACAGAACCAAAGCATACATTGTCTGCTGTACCAACAGACTGACCAATAGCTATTGTACCAGTTGTGTAAGTAACACCTGTACCACCTGTTAGGTGGCTGTCTACTCTGCCTGTTGTGAAGTACTGGTTTGAACCTTCTGTTAGGTCACCTGTGTCATGGTTACTGATATCACTTACAGTACCAGTAACATTACCAGTAACGTTACCTGTCAGTGTACCACAAAGGTTAGAGACACAGACTACACCTGTACCATAGATGCAGTTTGTACCTGCATTAAGATTACCACCTAAGACAGGAGAAGTATCTTCTTGGATACAAGTAAGAGCATCACCCAGTGTAAATGCTGCAGAAGCCCAAGCAGATCCTGTGTATACTTTTAGAGCATTGTCTGTAGTATTCCAATACAATGCACCAGTAATAAGTCCATCACCATCGTTGTCTACTGATGGGTCTGAAGCTTTGTCACCAAGGTATCTGTCATCAAAGTCATCATAAGAATCGGCAGCCGAAGTAGCTGAAGCAGCAGCATTAGTAGCTGAGTTAGCAGCATTTGTTTCTGATGTGGCTGCATTAGTCTCTGAGGTAGCAGCATTGGTAGCAGAAGTAGCTGCTGCAGTTGCAGAACCTAAAATACCGTCAACGTATGTTTTTGTTGTGAGATCGGCATTGTCAGTTGGAGTATACGTTGTGGTTATCTTACTAGAACCCATATCAATGGCACCAGTCATAGTACCACCTGATAAGTTTAGTTTTAAAGCATCCTGTGTATCAACGTAACCTTTACGAGTTAAGGTATCATCTGTAGCAGGTGTAGCAGTAGAAGTAACACAGTTGGCACCCATTGCTAGGTCACCAGTCATTGTGTCTCCTGCAAGATCTACCTTAGCATCTAAAAGTGTATCTGTGCAGGTGTTTGTGTAAGCATCAGTAATGCCATACCCAGAAAGAGTAGTTGGGTTTGTCCCACCTGTAATACGTCCATAAACATCTGTAGTAACAGACTTATAAGTTCCTGCACTTACTCCTGTTGTAGCAAGATCAATACTGTCAGCATTTGTTACAATTCTACCAGAGTCTGCAGTAACAACGTTAATAGTATTGCCAGACTTAGTGAGACCAGTACCTGCTGTAATCTGCCCTGCACCTGAGAATTGTACGAAAGTGATATCTGTAGTGTCAAGAGTACCACCTGTATCCACAGTACCAACAAAACCATTATCAGCATTTGTTGTACCCTCTTCAACAAAGAAGAATGCTCCTGCATGTTTGTCAAAGGTATCTGCATCATCTGATCTGGACCAAGCACCTGCAGCAACTACATATATGCCATTTTCTGAAGCTGTACTTTGGTCTTTGACAAGAACCCTGTCGTCTGCAACTACTGCAATATCATCAATAGTCTGAGTACCACTTAAAGTAATGTTTGCAGTTGTAGCAACTTTAACAGATCCTTTTACATCCAAACCTTCAACTGCATTATCGACATACAATTTTGTGGCTGCATCAGAATCAGAAACAGGATCTGCTAAGTTTGTAATTTTATTACTATTAGCATTCATATCACCTTGTAATTTAAGGCTTGTAAAGCAAGAAATTCCTGTTGAATTTACATTACCAGTGACATCGCCTGTTACATTACCTACTAAAGGTCCATCTAAGCAAGTGCTTGCACATATTACAGTACCATCAATTGTTGTAGCAGTTACAGGACATGCAGTCGTAGCACCAACAGTACCGTCAAAATTACCTGTGTGACAACCTGCAGCATTTCCAGTAAGATTTCCAGTAACATCTCCTGTTACATTACCTACTACACATCCAACAAAACAAGTGTTAGCAGTAACAGTAGTACCTGTTATAGGGCAAGCTGTAGTAGCCCCTACAGTACCATCAAAGTTTCCTGTATGGCAACCTGCAGCATTACCTGTAAGGTTTCCTGTTACGTCACCAGTGACAGAACCACAGACATTACCTGCAAAACAAGTGCTTGCTGTAATAATTGTACCATCAACAGTCGTACCTGTTATAGGACATGCTGTAGTAGCACCAATAGTAGCACCGTCAATAGTACCCCCATTGATATCTACTGTAGCAAAAGTACCCTGTCCAGACGTACTAACTGTAGTAAAACTACCTGCAACAGGAGTAGTGGCACCAATAACAGTATTGTCAATATTACCTGCATTAATGTCTACTGTGCTAAGAGTTGAGGTTCCTGTGGCTTTTAGGTTAGGTGCACAGACTGTATCAGAGAAAGTAGAAACACCTGTAACTCCAAGAGTACCAGACAGTGTTGTGTTACCTGTTACACCAAGTGTACCACCGACAGTAGCATTACCAGATGCATCCATTGTGGTGAAGTCAGCAGCAGCAGGGGTAGTAGCACCAATAGTAGTACCATCGATAGTACCACCATTAATGTCTGCTGTGTCAGCTACAAGGCTATCAATGTTTGCTGTACCAGTAATGTAAGCATCATTCCATTCACTACCTGTAGCACCCAAATCGTATGTTGCATCTGCAGAAGGGATAAGGTCTGAGGCAACATCAGCATTTACTGTAACAGTATCACTATCGTCACTACCAAGAGTAGTATTCCCATTAACGGTAAGGTTACCCGTAATAGTAGCATTTTCATGTACCGCCAGAGTGTCGATATAACCCACACCATCAATGTAAAGATCTTTGAACTCAGCAGTCGGAGAACCCAGATCAATATCTTCATCAGTGACAGGAACAATAGCTCCATCTTGTATCCTTACCTGCTCTACTGCTGCATTACCAACATTAGTGAAGAAATTAATTCTGTTGTTAGTTGTATCAATTACAACCTTGTTATAGTTGTTAGTATCAGAGATAGTTGGAATGTAAGCACCTTCTGCTGAAGTGCCATCATGTTTGTGTCCTGTGCTTGCATTGAATGCAGCTAGTACCTGATTTAATTCGTTGTTGATTGGTTCAGCTTTAATAACCTGACCAGAAACAATATCAGCTACACTCTGTCTTGTATAACCTGCCATTTATAATCTATCCCCCACTCCAAACGTCACAACAAGTCCTTGGATACTGTGTGATGCATTCGTGTCATTTGTAACATATCTAAAAGAAACTGATTTACCTGAGCCTGAAACATTCACCCTTTGAACAGGGGATGGGTTACCACTCCAAATAGTTGAAGAGTCATTAAAGACAGCTTCGTTATAATATGCAGCAGCACCTTCAGTGCTTAAAGTAAAGTTAGTTGGATTAAGAATGGTGGTATCATCGTAGTCAAATACAACCGACATAACGATCTCGTTATCACCTTCTGATCTAAGGTAAGTAGCAACAGTATGAATAATCTTACGTTGCTCTGGATCTTGCATGTGCAAGAATGGTGTTTGGTAAAGGCTTACGATGTTATTTCCACCAAAGCTATTACCTGATTCTTGTCTGTGGACTTTACCTGAAGTGTCCCCATGAATGACATATTCTTCTTTGTCGATGTATCCACTGTCAGCACAAGTGGCCTCAATACCAATCATCTGACCAAACTCAAAGCCAATGCCACCCTGTTGTCCCATACGTAGTCCACCAAGAAGTGCATTCCCATTTTCTACGTTATAGAATAATCTAAACTGAGATTTACCTCTGATGATTACAGAAGAGACAGCATCAAGATCGTTATTAAACACAACATCAGAAATAAAAGATTGGATGTTCTTGGTTAGTGTTTCCAAGTTAACGTCACCAATCTTATCTGTACCTGAGATAGGTCTCATACCATCCTGTGATAAAAAGATTAGGTCACCACCAATCTCAATAACACTATCTGATGCTAGGCAACCAAGGTCATCTGTTACGTGCTGTAAAGCCCAGTCTGAGATGTTGTTTCCTACAATCCTTTTAATGTTGTTCGTACCAAATACAAACAGAGAATCACGAAACGGTTTGATTGATACAATAGGAAAACCTACGTTGATTACACCAGCACCATCTGCAGGTGCCCACTTGGTTTCGTCTGTAGGTGCACTGAAATACAAGTTATGAGGTTCACTAGGATCACCTGCAAGCCACATATGGTTCTTGAATACTGCAGCAAACTTAGGATCTGTAGGAGCATTAGCATGGGTAATCTGGGTGTAAGTTGTACCATCGTAGGTAGCTGCAGGGTTTACACCATCTGTCAGGATAACCTTTGCTGTCCCCCAGTTAAACCTAGTAAATCTTACTTTTGTTACACCTGTCATTGTAGGTGAACCAGAAGTAGTTACTGCTGTCCAAGACTCTGCTGTAGCATCCCAGTAGTGTAAGTAGTTGTTACCTGAAGAAGGCTTACGTGCAGCAAGAATACCATCGTTAATACCAGCAGCTACTGCTACACCAAGTACACTACCAGAGCTATCACCAGGTACTGTGCCATAGTCGTTGGTGTAACCACTGACACGTCTATATCCACCAGTTATAGCAGGTTCGTAATTAAGTAAGGAAATAGCAGAACCAGGTTGTCTTTCCCCTTGAGACAACACGTCCCTGTTCAGGTTCAATCCACCTTCAGCAAATACTTTAAAGGAAGCTAAATTTTCAGGCATTAGACGATAGTGCTCATAGTATTGCTAAACGATTTATTTCTTTGAATAACTGTAGATCTAATATCTAGTGGATCATCCATAAGAATACGTCTCATAGAACGAATACCTTCTTGAAGGCTTTGCTGGTGTAAAGCAGCACTTTGATCATTTGATCTAAATCTCATCATGTACATCATAGCACCGTCAATGATTACATGATTAAATCTGTCAGGAATAACTGCTGTATCATCATAGGCAGAAAGATCTGCAGGGAATGTCCAATATACGTACTCTATTTCATAAGCATCATTTGGAACAGGAGTTACACCAAACTTACTTTCGTATGTTTGATAAACTCTTTGTGGAGCAGATACACCAGATCCAGAATCACTTTGATCATCTATTCCACGATATCTTTGAGTATACTCTTCAAAAGAAATAGTTGGCAAGTAGCTAGGTGTATTACTTGCAGAGCCTAACTCTTTAATATAAAAAGTGTCCCAGTCAACCGTAGCAAAATCTGCAGGAAAATCATACTGTCTTGTACCTGCAGTCAATGTCTGAGTATATGTAGTTTTTAAGAAAGGCCATTCCTGACCTGTCTGTAGGATATTTCTAATGGAGTTGTTAATAGCTTGTTTAGCTAATGCTTGTACGTTACGTACATCATCAAAGCCACTGCCTGTTGTAGCAAGAGTAACTTCATTTAGTCTAGTAAGTAGTTGATTAACTAGTGTAACGTAATTTGCCATTACAAAAATCCTTCAGATAGCCTAAAGGGGCCAGTTGCCCAGCCCCTAAAGTTTAATCAGTTATGCAAGATAGTCACGATCAACTTCGTCAGCACCTTTAGTTGCTTCATTTACATCAACAACGATTGCCCATACACGAGCAGTCACTGTTGCTGCTGGAGCAGCACCTGCAGTACCTGTTACGTCAATGGTGTCTTCTGAAGCAATGATACCCTGTGTTTGAGTACCGAATGCGAAGTCACCTGCAGAACCACTGTCTACAGCTGTAGCAGCCATAAATGTAGTTGTGCCATCAGTAACTGTAACATCGTAGTCTGCTGAGTCCATTGCATCAATCAACTCAACACCTGCTGCTAGTACAAGAGTACCTGCTGCAACAGTTGGACCTGTTACTGTACCAGTTGAAGTTGGAAGTTCAACTTCCTTTTCAACCATGACTGCTTTTGAAAGCAAAGAAGTAGATTTAGCCATAAGTCAATCCTCCCTTACGCCAAGTTATATTTAGCAGTTGTGATTGCTTCTGGACGAAGAATCTTACGACCGTATAGGTGCATACCACGAACGATGTCAGCAAAGCTGTCTGGATCACGGTATGTTTCAGTCTTACTGATCTGCTCTGCAGTTGCTACTGCTGAGTCATGACCTGCAACGATAACACCATAGTTAGTGTTCTGGTTAGCTGTACCAGTTGTTGCAGGGCCAGTACCTACTGAAGGTAGGTTGCTTGAGCTGTATACACGGAAACCGTGGAAGTTGTTCAAGACTAGACCGTTACGTAGAGCACCTGATTCACCGTAATCAGCATTTAGGAAACGTGAATCTTCGTCACGAAGGATTTCCATAAATACTGGATCAACGACAATCCATCTACCTTGAGTGTCAACTTGTTGTTGGTCAAGTAGACGACCCATACGAGCCACCATCATTGCTGGTGAAATCGTAGCAGTTGGTAAATCTGTTGCACCTGGTAAACGAGCTGCGATTGGGATTGAGTGGTCACCTGCAGAAGCAGTTGTGATGTTACCAAAGTCACCCTTCTTCAACTTCATTGAAGAAAGCAATTCGTCTGAACCTGCAGTTGTTACTGCTTTAGTACCGTTTACAGTATCATTCACAGTATCTGCAGCACCATGTAGTGCAGACTGTTTATAACCTGATAGGTAACCTAGAACTTCTTGGTCATGCTGGTCAGCCAAACGGTATGCCGCACGGTTGGTCGCAAGATCCATGAAGTTTACGTGTGAGTGAGCTTCTTCGATATCGTCGATCTTGAAGGCATAATAGTTAGCCTTATCAACGACTAGAGAGAAATCCTCATCGTCCAAATCTTGTGCTGTGATCTGTGTGCCACGAGCATAAGAGCTGACCGAAATTTCAGGTTCCTTGATGATCTTAACTGTATCACCTTGGGCACTGATTTCTCCGAAATAATCAGAGTTTGTAATATCTCCTACTACGGTAGACTTGCGGAATGCAAGCTGTACCTTTTTGGAGTAGATCACACTACTGAAATTACCGTTAGGTAAATTTCCGTGACCTGCTGCGGATGTAAAAGCCATTTGAAAATCCTCCATGATATTTGGCTTATGAATAAAGCTAAACACCTATAAAGAGGCTGTTGTTTTTCTAGGGTGCAGATAATACTCAGTTGGCCTACCGAGTATATACTGGGCCTATACTTGAACAGGTAGTTCTTTTTAGTTTAGACTTTTGTGTGAAATTTGGCCGAGACAAAAGGTAGTCAAAAAGAGGCTTTTGTCCCTGTGCCTATAGTTATACTGTTGATTTACTTGTTGTCAACAGCTTATCTAGCTTTGCCAGATACATCGTAAACAAATTTACCCGAACGGATAGCTTTGTTAATTTCCTCAGATTTAGCTTCAAACTCTTTGTCTGACATTCTTGCTACATCTGATTCACGAATAGTGTCACCAGACTCATCTACATCTACAGACGTTTTACTACGTCTTGTGACTGTTGAGGCTGCGTCTTTAGCCTTAGCTTTTCTTGCAGTTTTAGTAAGGCCTTTATCTACTTTGTACAAGTCAATAACACGTACTACTGAAGCAGGATCGTCTGCATTTTCGTATAGTGCATCTTGTACCCACTTAGGCTGTTCTTCAGCCCAATTATGAAATTCATCAGAAGCACGTAGATCATCAAAGTCTTCGTGTGCTTTACGGATAGCATTCTCTGCCTTAACCCGTTCTGCTTCTGACTGTGCCTTGTCCAGCTCTTGTAGTCTAGCATCTGCTTTACTAAACATTTCTTGAGCTTTTTTAGCAGCAATAGTTTCTACAATACCTGCTACGTCTGGATATTGCTTTGCCCATTCTTCAATGTCTTCATCGGACTTTGGAGGAACAATAGATTCTTTTTCCATGCGTTTTTCAAAAGCTTGGAACTTCTCGTTCCACTCTTTTTCTTTTTCTTGCATGTGCCGTCTTAAATCACCATATCTCTTTTTAAAAGATCTTTCTTCTGCAGATAACGTTGTTTCTTCAACTTCTGTATCGGTCTCTTCCGTTTTGGTAGTTTCTTCTTCAATTGATTCAGATTCTTCGCCACGTTGTTGAGCTTCAAGACGTTTAATCTCCTCTTCCTCATCTTCCATACGTTTACGTTTTCTATCGTAGTTATAACCTCGATCAACAAATCCTGCTGTCTTTGGTGTTTCTACTTCTGCTAGTTCAGGCATTATATTCTCCTTATGTTGGGGCCAGCCGTAGCTGGGTAGCCTTATTTTTTACCTGCGAGTCCGCCTTTATTATACTTTCTCGTTTTCTTTTTTGGTGGTTTTCCTTTGGTCATTAAACCACCTTCTGCACGTCCACCTGTAGCCCAAGTACCACCTGCTTGTTCAACAGCTTCTTGAAGACCTGCAATATCGTCTGTCGAAGCACCAGATTCAAAAGCTTCTTCCACTGCTGCTTTAGTTGCTGCAGATCTAGCTCTTGACTTATTAATAGCATTTTGTTCTGCAGCAGTTAGTGATGGACCATCATCACTTGTATCAACCATTGCAACATCAATACCCCCAGGTTTGTAGACAGAGGCTCCACCTTCATCTTTAACCATGTCACCAGAGGTATCTGTAAACTCTCTACGTTGCTCTGGAGTAAATGTTTTTTGTAAGTCTAAGCTAGTGGGGGCAAATGATTTTACCTGCTCTAAATAATTTTTACCAGTTAAAAGGCCTAATTTATCTAGGGCAGATGTAAGTAGACCAGTTTCTTTCATAGCCTCTTTAAGTTCACCATCTAGATATTTAACCATATTTTCGTCACCTATGCTATCATAATAGTCACGAATACCTCTAACTTTAGCAATATCTTGGGCTTGTACTACTTGAGGTATTCCACCTATAATACCTCCCATACCGGCAATTTTTCTTGCTGCTGAAGACATACCTAAACCATTATCAGACTCTACCCACTCTTTAACAGAGGCCGGATCACCAAAATCAATGCCATCCATCCAAGAAGTATCAGAACCAGTAGGTGTAGGATCTCCGCCACCGCCACCGTCATCGCCACCAGAGCCTTTATTCATCTCTGCTTTATAAGCATTATACTCTTGTTCAGTTAGTGGGTATTTAGCAATTATATCGTCTTGTCCCTCAGCTATCCTCATATTTTCTTGGGTTGTACCTACATACTTAACCTGTACACTTTCCCCTGCTTGGTTGTAGTGAGGTCTAAACTGTGTAATTTCTTCAGCTTCTGCTGCTTCTGCTGCTGCAGCAACGTTAGCTGCTTGAGAAGATGTACCTTGGAACATAGGAGAAGACCAACGTGCCCTTGCAGGAGACCAGCCTGATCTATATTGATTAGGTCTCGGATCTCCTGTTACTACAGAACCATCTTCCCCAGAATAACCTTGCATAGGCATACCTGAATTACCCATAGCTTGTGGTGCAGGTCTTTGTTGTATTTTCATAGGGGATTGCATCATTGCCCCTTGAGCTGCCTGAACTGGTGCCATAGGTTGTTGCATATTACGAGCAACATCTTGTTGTGTCATTGGAGTTCCACCAATTCTACCATTTTGCTCCATGTTCTGCAAGCCGTTTTTTGCTTGGTTACGAAGATTTTCAAAAAAGTTTACTCCGTAAAAACGAAGAACATCAGCAGGAACAACGTATTCACCTTCCGACAACATAGCAGGAATATCATCTCGTACTTCTTTAGCAAGAGACCCTGGAGGTACATTGTTGCCAGATACTGGATCTTTGGTCATGCCATCATCGGCAATACCACCGTATTCGAATAGTGACATTTGTTTCTTCATGCTCATGTTACCTACCTTGCCTCCTTCGGCCAATCTTAAGTCTGGGTTATTTGCTTGCTCTGGGTCAAACTTAGCTCTAGTATCTCTTAACACTGCAGGAGAGTCTTTAGGCCGATCTACAAGCATAATGTAACTAATACTTTCCATATCCTCTAAAGAATTTTCATAAGGGATGTGTGTATAGCCAGCCTCAGCAAGTTCTCTGCGTAAAGCTATAGCTGCTTTATTTTCCATAGTAGTGGAGATATAACTCTCTCCAGGATTCATATTTTTAGCTTTTTGTTTAATAAGAGTTTTAAGATCGCCTTCAGTAAAATTTAACTCGTCTGCAGTTAGTGTAAGCTCTTTTAAATCTAAACCTACCATATTGGCTAATGCTTCAGGTCTAACAGGTTTATCTAACCTAGCCCTAAGCTCCATAGTAAATCTTGGACGATCTTTAGCAAGCATACTTCCAGATTTTATTTTATTCCTTTCTGCAGCAGCCCTTGCTGTACCTACATGAGCACCTAAAAGATCATGAGGAGTCCCTTGAAATTTATCTGTTGGGCCATCCCCAATTTCAGGAATCATGTCATCAATGTTTTTAAACTCAGTAAACTCACTTTCATTTACTGCTAAATGGTACACAGTGTCATTAAAACCTAATTTAGATGCAGCTTTATCTGTAGCCGTCATTCCAGGGGGCATTGCTAAAGGATCTCTAGAATACTCTGTAGCTTTTTTAGGGTAAATATCCCCAGTGTCAACAGCTTTAGGTAAAGCTACCTCTGTAAGTGGTTCGTAGCCAACTATAGATCTAGCATCCCTAATAACTTCTATAGCATCTTGAGGAGATACTCCAAGCTCATCAGCATATTCTCCTAGCTTAGTCTGATATTTACTTACAAGATCCCCATCTAAAACATCACTAGGGTAATCTTTAGCTAGCTGTATGATCTCATCCCTACCAAATGCATTATAGACATCTACAAATCTTTTAGCTCGACCATACTCTGACCACTCTGGAGCAATACCGCCTACAGGTGGCTTTAGGTATTTTAATTTATTATTTAAAACTTTATAAGTTTCATCAAAATACTCTGGAACATCTAAGACACCAGCTTGCCATGCAGATAAAACATCTATTTCAGTATTAAACATACCAGAAGCTTTTTGAGCTTCTAACTCAGCTATATCGTCTACTACACCCTCATCAGTAAGCACACTGTCAAGGTTTCCATCATCATCATATGCAGGTAAATCTTCAAAATTATTGTCAGTTTCTTTTTTCTTAAAAGAATCTAAAATCTTCTGAAGTAACCCTTTATTACCAGCTTTTGCTGCCATTTCTACAGCACTTGCAGCTGGACCTAAAAGCTCTAGCCCAGCCATACCAGCAATCTTGGCATAGCTTGGATTATCTTTTTCTAGTTCTGCTTGGATATCGTTTACAGTACCTAGTGGAGTAGCTACTTCCAAGCCCATCTCAACCATCTGAACACTTAATGGCTTTCCACTTTCAGCTTTTCCAAGAAAATTACCGTATGCTGCAGAACCAGGTGCTACTTCTGCACGTTCTTCGTCTGTCATATCACTAAGGCGTTTACGATAATCAGCCATTTACATGTTCCCTAAGAAGTAGTAAGGATCTGAGAATACGTACTTCACCCTGAGCACGATACAATTCCTCTACGTCATTGATCTGCTCAAGGCGTTTATGTACGTTATCAATTCGTCTCATGATTTCTTCCAAAAATGGATTATACATTTCTGGATTGTTTACAAAAGGTTTTAAAGTATTATTCACGACGAGTTTCATTGTACCTGTGGGCCAGTATTACCAGAGAAGCCTTGTTCTCCTGGCTGAGGGGCCGTTCCTATTCCGATGTTACCACCCCCGCCACCTGCGGTATCCTGCACTCCTGGGGCTGCTCCTTGGCCCTGTGGAGCTTGTCCTTGTGGACCTGCTACTCCAGGGGGTGGAGCTGGTGGTGGATTTTCCTGCTGGAACTTCTTCAAGATCTCAGCTTGGATTGCTGCTTGTGCCATGTTGTTTCCAACCTTGTCAGGATCAAGATCCATAGACTTAGCAATCTCACGAACAATATAATCCATTTTAGCAAATGGTGCAAGTGCTGGGTTAGATACAACCTGCATAAACTGCATAAGACGTTGGCTACGTACTTCGTTGGCCATCAAACTTTCTGTACCACGGGCTTTAACTTCTAGGTCACCTTTGATTTCTGTATCAAAGTCAAACTGCATGTTGAAATTAAAAAATGCTTTACCTAGTGGTGCAAGCAAATAGTCGTCAATGTTTTTAACTACGTTCCGTACACTGCCGTTGGCAGCAGACATAAGCATAGAAATACCAGAGGCAGTACGGCCCACTCCCGATACGCCTGTCTGACCATGTGCGAAGGAAGGGAAGCCAGTTGATTCATCTGCTAATACTCTCGCCTTGTCGAACATCTGCATGTTCTCGTTAGATACGTTAGGGAACTTGGTGCCGAAGATAGCTTGACCAGGTGCCCCTCCCTGTCTCCTAAACACTTTGCCTGGGTACACGGAGAGGTCTTGCCCTGGGACGAGATTAGTCTCGTCTACCTCAATAAGCAAATTACCAGATAGGGCAGCATTGTCCACTGCCATACGCATAAAGCCATTCATAAGTGTTTGAGTGTCATCCATGTTTTCAGCAATACCTACACCGAAGATGCTGTATGGATTCATTTCATAAGGTGCAGCAAAGTAAGGAATGTAAGCTGGAGTAAACGGATTCATTACTAGACGTAGTACTTGACCGTTAGAAATCCAGATGTTTACACTTAACTGATCTGCATCTTTTAATTCTTTAGGGATATCTACTCCCTGATCTTCAATAATCTCTCTATCCACAAAACCCCAGAACTCTAGAACTTCAAAACGGTCAGCTCTATCTTCTTCTGAGTTGTCCTCCATGATGTGTTCCCACCACTCTTTGCGGTAGTCTTCACCAAGACGTAGAACATTGTCGATAGCATTTTCACGGAAGTATGGACGATTCTTTAGAGCACGTACTTGAGAACGAGACATTTTGTGACGTTCTACTACATACTCTGCTTCTTCCATAGTAGCTGCATCAGGATCTGGATAAAAATTCCAAATAGATACAGAAGTAGTTTGTGGGATTGTTTTAAAGACTGGGTTATAGTTACCCTCTTCATCCCAGTTAGGATATTCTTTGTCTACAGCAAATGGACCCTTCATAATACCAGTACCAAAAAGAGCAGACTCAAAAGCTGCAGCACGAAGATGCTTCTTAGCATGAGACTCCTCCAATTGATCGTGGATCTTCTTTTCCATTTTCTTAGCTGCAATCTCTGCAGGATGTAGCTGAATTGAACTAGGAGTTTTTCCTGGACCTTCTTCAAGCTTGTCTGCTACAGGCTCTAAATCATCTTCTAAGCCACCCATACGTTGCATATACTCTGGAAAAGTTTCTCCAGGATTCAAGCCGCCAGATTTTTCTTGGGCTTGTTCCATTTGTGGGTTAGTCTCAAAGCTAACTGTTTCAGGTACATTGTCAGGAAGAACTGTTGGGTCAATAGTAATAGGAAATTTATTACCACCAAACAATACTTCCGCAATCTGTCCATATGCAGCAAGTACTTTTGTTTTAGTAATTTTAACAAATACACGAGACTTTTCTGTAGAGGTAAACTGAACATCAGGGCCATACAACCCACGATAGTTACGGTAAGACTGAATCCAACGTTCTTCGTCTAACTGACGAGCTGTTTCAGCTTTACTGTATTTGTCTTTTACAAATTGAACAATATGACCTGTCAACGGATCAGAATAGTCCTCCTCTGCTACATCTTCAATAGCAGAAGCTTCTTCCATATCCATTTCCATTGATTCAAATTCTTCTTCCATGTCTTATCCTTAATATCCAAAGGTTGGATCTGATGCTTGAAAGCCTGTTCGTTGAGATGCAGGATCAAAGTCAAATATATTACTACGAGGTCTTGTCATTATACCGTATCTAATAGCATCGTACAAGTGATCCTCTGCATGTGTATCTACATCTTCTGGGTTATTTTTATCTAACGGAAGAGAGGGTAGCTGAGATATAACGTTAGTGCAATTAGAAAAAAACACAAGTCTGGGTTCCTCCGTAAACTCGTCTATCTGTAACCTTCTGTGTAGTTCGTTTTTACCTGCTATACGAGAACCTTTTGATCTATCTGAAGGTCTCCATCTACAACCCTTCATAATCATCTGCTCAGCAAGGCTAGGGCCAGTATCACCACGATTATGCCAAAGAGAAGAGTCAAGAACTCCATAACGTATTCTTTCCCCCGCCTCTTCTTCTATCTCTAAGATCATGTCAGCTAAGTCTGTAGCTGTAACCTTAGATACATATAGCTCTCTGTAGACTACCAGTTGTTCTGATCCAGGAACTACAGTAAACCAAACCACGCCAGTGTAGGAACCATAGCCATAGTCGCAAGCTCTAAAACGTATCCAGTTGCTAGGTATGTCGTATGGGTCAATGACATGGTCACGTCTGTTAAATTCTGGGAAAGCTGCTCCCTCGTTAATGTCCCAGTCACCCTCAAGCAACTGTCTGCGTTGATGTTCAGGCAGAGATAGAAGGTTGGCTTCATAAAGACCATCGTCCGAAAGGTAAGGGTTGTCGAAAAGGGTGGCTGGAATAAACTTCCGTTTGAACAGTGGCTCACCCTCTCGACTATGACCCTTCGGCCAAGTGATCACGTCACCATTCTCATCAGTGGCATGGAACGACTGGTTTGGAGTCTGAGGATCAATGAACGTTCTTTTCACCCATTGATGTCCAGGGCCACCTGGGTTGCTTGTTGCTCTCATGTACAGTGGCAAACCAGATGCCTTGGTAGTACGGAGACGTGATCTCATGTAGTTCCATGCATAAGGTGTAGGCCATTGTGTAAGTTCGTCAAAGCCAATCCAATTAAAAGCTTGACCTTGGTATCTCATAACGTCATCATCTCTGTCAAGATATGACATCCACAATGTAGCACCTGATGGAGCTACCCAAGTCTTATCTCTTTCCATAAACTTAATTCCAGGAATAGCTTTTGGATAGAGTTGTTTACTTACCGATATAAGCTCTCTAAGCTCTTCTGTACTACGACGAACAAGCAGCATTCGTGCATTTGGGTTGCCCAAGTACCTAACTGGGTCTGCCACCATTGCATACGATTTACCACCACCTGCTGCGCCTCCGTATAGGACTTCTTGTTCTGTTGCTGCTAGAAAGGACGTTTGTGGTCCAGGGTTTGGTTCAAAGATTACCTCACGAGCAGCTTGCTCAAAGTCTAGTTCTTCAGGCTTCGGTTGAGCTGGAGTCGAGATAGTCTTTTTGTCCGAGCTGTCTACCTTCGAGCCTCTCCGCCTTTTCAAGGGCTTCTTTGTACCTTTGGGCGAGGTAACGTTGAGTTGCAGCTTCTGTCTTACGTCTTTGCTCAATTTTAACTCTCTTGTATAATCCTACGTGGGAAATATATCTTCCAGACTGAGTACTGAGCCAAGCTGAGACTTCTCTGTAGCTATAATACTTCAGAAACTCTTTAGCTTTTTCAAACAATTCTAATTCTTCTGGAATTGGTAGGAGTATATCACAGTCATCTGGGTCTTGTCTATAGCCAAAGGGAACATGTCTTCCAACTCTAACTACAGGTTTCCAAACGTACTCACCACCAATTACTTCAGGTTTAGGTAGGGTCCAAGTTTTATTCGTTCTCATTATCTTTTTGTGGCAGGATAAATAGTGGGCTTGCAGCAGTGACTTCTACTTTCTCTGTCTTTACAAAACCACCACGATCTAGGACATCTTTTGCAGCTGCCATCTTTTCTTTATTTCCTAGATCTGTTGGGTTATTCATAATCTCAAACATTGAGTATGCAGCTTTGGTTGCAGAAGAAGCAATAAACTTCTTTGTTAGTTCTGCAATCTCATCTGCAAGTGGTTCTGCTACTTGTCTAGAAGTAACAGCATCAGCATACCCAGCAAGCTTCTTAGCTTTTACTAGGTTGCCACCAGCTTCCTCAAACAATACGTCAAGGAACTTCTGTTGTTTTTCTGTTAGGTTTCTAGCCATTATGTCACCATATATAATATAAAGCCAAGAGTACCAAAACCTATTGCTAAAAGTAAACTTGTAACTATCCAAGTAATTATTGCTTCTTGTATTTCAGCTTTACGGTATTCTTGCTCTTTCTTTTGTTTTCTTATCTTAGCTTCTGTAGCTACAAGCTCATCCCAAGCAGATGGCCCCATAGTAAAGCTAATGTAGTCCTTTAGCTCTTTTCGCATCTGTTCAGCTTTACGTTTAGCTGCAAATACTTCCATAGCTTCGGCTTCTACAGAACCTCCCAGTGTTTTCCACCACGGAGGGTTCTTTACTTGCTTCTCAGCTTGACCTAAGTCAGACATGTGGCCAGCCCATTGAGTTAGCTGGCTTGACATGTCCTGCAGGTCTTTGCCAATAGCAAAACCTTTTTTAAGTGCATTGAAGGCTACAGTGGCCCCACTGATTATTGTGACTGGGTCCATGAGCCTCCTCCCAAAGTCTCACTTTACACCTTCGTGTACTACTCTCTTAATATCACCTCGGCCAATACCTAAGTCATTAAGTTCTCTGTCAGACATTCTCCAGAGATGCATTTCAGCAATACGAGCATTTGCTTGGGCTTGTCTTGCTTCAATTAGTTTATTGAAAAATCTTTTAAACATTTTCTACTCCTATGTTATACCCTTACTGGGCAGGAGTAGTTTTACACATATAGTTATACTATACTATTATAAAAATTGCAACCCTGTTACCCTACAGGCACAAAGGTCTCAGTTACAGTAAGGATTGTATCTATGTGTCCTACAGATGTTGGGGTCACTTGTATCTTGTCTCCAGGCTGCAGAACTAAATCAATATTAGTAAAAGTTATATAGTCACTAGCATTAAGACTTTTACCTTTTAAGAAATGAGAAGTATACGAATCTGCTGCTACATACCACTCTAGTTCAACAGTATTGGTAGACCCACCACCATTTACAACGTGAATAAAAGTAACCTCTGCTGTAGCATTAGCAGGGCAAACATACACGTCTTCTGTTGTAGTACCTTCATTGTGACCATACACTGACCTAATACGTGCAGGTTTACCTTGCTGAGTAAAAGACATTACTTCTTAACTACCTTCTTGATTGTTTTGACTACCCAAGCCTCGTTGACCTCAGTTTCGGGATCGTCAGCAATAAAATGACCATTCTCGTCACGAGCACGAACCATTTCTAGCTTTTCTTCAGTCTTCTTTGGTGCAGCTTTTTTCTTAGCTTTAGGCTTAGGCTGTGCTTCTTGTTCTTCAACAAAAGCTAAAACTTTTTTATCTTTACTTTTCCAAACACCATTTACTTTTTTACCGAGGACTGCACCTCGATGATTTACTACTAGATCGCCTTCTATCTTCATAGTCTATCCTTTATACGAAGCACCGCATTTAGCCATGCCACCATTTTTCATACCCATTTTCTTTTTAGCCATGCCACCATAGGCCATGCCTTTTTTATGAACCTTGCCACCATGCTTATAGCCCATCTTCTTAGCTACTGCTGGAGCTGCTTTCTTCAAAGCTGCCATACCTTCGTTCATTGGTTTCTTAGCCATCATACCACCTTTGTTAGCTGCTGTGTGGTAGCCTTTACCACCACAATGTGAGCAACCTTTACCTTTACACTTTGGACACTTAGTCTTTTTCATTATCTAAACTTTCTAGTTTTTGCCGCAATCTTTTTGGGCTGTTTTACAAATTGTTTGCCTTTAGCATTACCTTTTGCTTTTGCTCTATTAGTAGCAGCTTTTTCTCCAGACGACAAAGAGTTCCATGCAGCATCTGGCAAGTACCTCTTCTTACCCTTCGAGGGAGATCCGTCTGAAGTTCTCCATTTTTGCTTTCCCCAGTTCTTTAGGGACTTCTGAGGCTTCTTCATGACTTGTAGCCCCCACCTTTAGCTTTGTATTGTTTAGCAACCATCTGGGCTTTTCTCGCAGACCATTGTCCAGGCTTGCCACCTTTTGAACCCGCCTTGACTTTTGCCACGAGGTTCTTACGCATAGTTGGTTTGGTATAGTTACCTGCAGCATTTACTGTGCTTTTCTTTTTAATAGCCATTACGAACTTGTCCCTATTTCAAAACATGCTGGTACGGCATATACATTTCTTTTTAGCATACTTGCAGCTACGGCTTCGGCTTCTTCTCTACAAGCTTGTTCACTATAAAAAGCTTCTGGTTTAGCTCTTACTTCACAGGATAAAGCAGAGGGATCAAAACAGACTAACATTATGGCAATCCACATTAGGAACCTTTCACCCATTTCTTAGATGGGGATTTAGTTTTAGAGGGAGACCACTTTACTTTATCAGCCCAGTATGCTGCAGACATCTTACCCTTTTTAATATTCTTTGCGTGGCGAGACTTAAACGCCTCTCGTTGTCCTGCAGTCTGATTGGTTTTTACACCCTTCTGACCAAACTTGATATACTTGTACTTACCACCTTCAGAAGCCATAACGTGATGAGATTTACCACTACTGTCGTTCAGACGTTGTGGTTTGTTGACTCCTTTAAGGCCAACTTCTTTCATCTTGTTTTTGACTCGTTCAGGTATAGCCATTATCTTTTTCCTGCTCTGCTATTTCTAGGAAAAGATCTATTAGCACGTTTAGTGGTCACTTGTAGATTCTTTGCCCGATTGTCCATAGGATTACCATTACGGTGATTGACATCCTTGCCATCACCTTTCTTAACTATTCCAGCTTTCTTAAGAGTATTACGTGCAGCATTTCTAGAAGCACGTTTTTTCTTTTGTGCTGGAGAGCCTTGATATTTTGCATATTCGTTTTTGTAGTTTCTCATAGAATAATTTAGGGGGAACACAGGACGTTTGCTATATTACCCCTACTCCTTATCTGAATCTATTATACTTAGGATTATCTTTACGTCCAAATAATCTTAACACAAAATCCGTAATAGATCTAGCTATTTCCGTGGGAGTAGGTAATAGCCACCCTAGGATAAGTAGTAAGATTACCCAAGGTGGGATATTTGTGTTTATGATATCTAGGTTTTCCACTTTACCTGTTTCAACCTCTTTTATTATTTCAGTTTGAACTACATCCCTACCTGCAGTTACTTCTTCCTTAGTCTCCACAGACATAACCGCCTGTCTGTTTTCTTTGCCTATCTGAGCATTACTATTAACTGTAGGTCCACCAGATCCACCAAATGGAAGTATAGATGTTAAGCCACACCCAGAAAGAAATAGGAATAGGACGAGCCATTTCATCTGTTTCTCAATGTTTGTTCTATGCTATCTAACTTCATAAAGATAGCCTTGATGGTTTCTTTCATCTCTTTCATTTCTCTATCGTGATGAAGAGATCTAGATTCATGTTGAGCCTGAATGACTGCAATATCTTTTTCGTTCTTGGTTACTTTATTAAAAAGAACCCAGACTACTACAATAATAGGGGCTACAAGCCATTGCATCACTATGTCAATCATCTCATACATGGCTTACATCATTTCAAAGTGTGGGGCATCAATAAACGGACGACGACCTTGTGATCTACGTAGGTCTACATAGGCATTCATTGCATCTTCTGCAGTGCCTGGATACTCCCGAATGTCTCCTTCTGACCATGCAGCACCCCATTTGATAGGAATACCCACTTCTCGTGCAGCTTGAGCCATTGCATCGGCTATTTCATCATAAACATTTAGTTCCCAAGAGACATCAGAGCCAAAATAGGCTACAAGGTCTACAGCATGGCTGTATCCACTGTCCTGGACTAAGTGTTTGCTTTTCATTGTCTGAGATCTGCCCTGAGCTACAAGTTGTTCTTGCTCAGAGTAGGTTCTTACACCATAAGTTACACCAAAATCGACCTTTGTCAGCTCAATAGCTCTATGAACTACAGCCACTAGGTCTGGATGTACACCTTCTAACTTATTTCTTGATCTTGCAGACAGATTAAAAGCCATTTTATCTCATATCCTTTGACATTGCTACTTTGTTACCCATTGGTTTACCAGCCATGTAAGCTGTAGCACCCATATAAGCTGCTACGACACCAGTTTGAGCAATATAAAACAAACCTAAGAGATCTGCAAGTGCAGAAACTCTAGAATCCGACATCATGGGAGTAAATAAATAGGTGGTAAAGCCAATCATCATGATCATTGCTACCCAGGCCATCTTCTTTTGTGACTCAGCCTTTTCTTCACGTAGCTCTATCTCTAGCATACGTTCTTTCATAGCTACTTCTTCTGCAGTAACCTTACCATCACCATCAATATCAAAGTCTACGACCATTATTCCCACTCTCTTTTTCGTTCTGGCTCAAAAACATCTCTGGCATTAAGCATTCCTTCGAGGAACATAGCTCGTTCTACTCTATCTAGTGAGTATTTAATACCTGTGTCTTGGAAAATAGCTTCTCTTACGTAGAATACATCAGATCTTGGTATGTGCACTCTACGCATCTTACCTTCGTTCTTGTCGGCTAGAGCTTTATAGAACTCTTCTACGACATTATCCGAAGAATACATGTGTCGTTTTCTCATATAGTTATACCTTGAGGGGGAAATAAAGTCAATACTTTAAATGGGACGACAGAAAAAACTTTCTACGTCTACAAAGTACTACTTTAAGTACCTTTAAGTATTTAATAACTATTAAATATATAAGAGATAATAAGAAACTTAAGGTTACTTTAAGTTACATAGAGGTACTTAAAGTAATATTACTTTATGTATTATATAATACTCTATGCCCCGCCGTCAAGTAGTGGACAAAAATATTTTTATTTTTATTGATTTTTAATTTGTGATCACAAAATATTATGGATAACACGATGTGATCACAAAAAGTGTTACTGAATGTTACAGTTTGTTACAAAAAAGTTACCAAACTAAAAAATCACCTCTCTGTCATTGGGGATATATACTATCTACGCACACCCCCATGCCCCATACCCCCCGTAACACATTCAAGAACTTGAATATTACTGTC
>Ga0208898_1000330_pt1 | contig 36932 bp, 51 predicted proteins | sample VirMetDEL_Mar_4_FD_184513 | JGI IMG/M metagenome (GOLD analysis project Ga0208898, IMG submission 184513) | Aqueous microbial communities from the Delaware River and Bay under freshwater to marine salinity gradient to study organic matter... | ecosystem: Environmental > Aquatic > Marine >... | reverse complement strand
TACAGAACATCCATATCGTGATGATCTTGATCATGTTCAGTCGGTCATCAACAATCATGATATGCTTGTAGGATTCAATATTAAATTTGATTTACATTGGATTCGTAAATATGGCATAGACTTTCAAGAGAAGAGAATATGGGATTGTCAGTTGGTGCATTTCATGCTAACAGGTCAATCAAAACCATATCCTAGCTTGAATCAAGTTTGTGAACACTATGGACTAGAGACTAAACTAGACATAGTTAAAGAAGAGTATTGGAAGAATGGCATTGATACTAATGAGATTCCTCGTGATATTCTAGAGGAGTATTTGCAGAAAGATTTAGATCTTACAGAGCAAGTATATTTAAAACAGTTAGAAGATCTTGAGGCTAACTCACATCTTAAAAGACTAATCAGCTTACACAATCAGGACTTACTTGTTCTTGAGGAAATGGAGTTTAATGGAGTCTTATACGATCAGGATAAGTCAGAGATTTTAGGTAATGAATTGGAGGAACAGATTGCTAAGCTTGATCAGAGATTGTATAGTTACCATAACTTCCCCTCTTTTAATGCTAGTAGTGTCGATCACGTCAGTGCTCTTCTTTATGGTGGCACTATTAAGTATAGGGAGCAAGAACCTGATGGTATATTTAAATCAGGACAGAAAAAAGGTGAAGTAAGAATGAGATGGAGAGACAAAGAACTAGAATTACCTAGGCTTGTTAAACCATTAAAAGGCTCAGAATTAGAAAAAGAAGGTTTATATTCTACTGATGAGCAAACACTTAGGAGTTTAGCAGGATCGAAGAAAGCTTCAGAAGTTATTAAGATCATATTGACAAGAGCCGTTTTAGAGAAGAGAATGACAGCATACTATAAAGGTTTAGTTAATTTGATTACAGAACAAAACTGGGAACGAGGTCATATTTATGGTCAACTTAACCAGTGCGTAGCAAGGACAGGTAGACTATCAAGTAGTAAACCTAATTTACAAAACTTTGATAGTGAAATCAAAGGTCTATTATTATCAAGATATAAGGAGGCAGTATGAACAGTGACAATTACACACCTGATTATGATGAGGGTATGCAACTTCAATCAGATCAGGAAGAAGCTTATGTAGTGCATACAGTTAATGACATAAACACAATCATTCAAGAAATAGGTGTTGAGATCGTTATGGAACATCTTAATGATTACTCTACTGAACAGATTGTTAAGTGGCTAGCTAAACACTATTAATGAGTCATAGCAAGAAAATAAGCGTAGCTATTACAGGTATAGATGATTACTTTCGTAATGATAATCCTCGTAGTGATCGTTTAAACGAGTTATATGAACACATTGAAAAGATGGGACTTGATAGAGCTTGGATGCAGTATATATCTAAAGACATTGAAGATTTAATTATGATTGAAGGTGTTGAGTTTCTCATGAAGAATTTGTCTGTTCCATCTAAAAAGAAATTAATAGATTATATTAAGAGGCATTACTAATGTTATTACAAGCAGATGCAAAACAACTAGAGTGGGTAGGTGCCAGTTATCTGTCTCAAGATCAAATAGCGATTGATGAGATATGGCAAGGCACAGATATGCACTCTGATAATCAGAAGAGATTTGGATTACCTAGTAGATTGATTGCTAAGACATTCGTATTTAGATTGATCTATGGAGGTAGTGCCTGGTCTTATGCTAATGATCCTAACTTCAAAGATGTAGGTAATGAAGACTACTGGGAAAAGATCATTAAAGAATTCTATGGTAAATACAAACAACTCTATCAGTGGCACGAAGAGATTGTATTTAAAGCTACAAGAGATCATAAGCTTATCATGCCAACAGGACGAACTTACTTTTATGAGCCTGAGATTAAGTATGGTAAGATGAAGTATCCTCGAACAAAGATATTAAATTATCCAGTTCAAGGACTAGGTGCAGATTTAATGGCGATAGCTCGAGTATCATTGAGGAATCGTCTTAAAGGTCGTGATGGAGTGAAGATGGTGAATACTGTTCACGATTCAATTATCCTTGACTTTGATCCAAAAGTATGGGATAATGTTACATTGGTCAACATAGTTGATAAATGTTTCGAGGATATTCCTGATAATTTTAGTAGGTTATTCGGAGTAGAATTTAATTTACCTATGCGAGTCGAATGTCAAGTTGGACAAACATGGGGTGATATGGAGATTATAAATGCAAATCACAGTAATTGATGTAGGACAACCTAATACTCATTCAACTAAGAATGGTAGATCATATCAGTCAATGGAAGTAACATACAAGAATGATAGTGGTCAAGTGCAATCTAAAAAGCTAATGTCATTCAGTAATCCTGATGTGTTTAAACAGGCTAAAGAATGGCAAAAAGGTGATACAGTAGATGTCAATACTCAGAAGGATGACAATGGTTATTGGCAGTGGATTAGTATTGGAGCTGATGCAATAGCACAAGCTACAAGTACTTCAAGTAATGCTAAACCAACTACACGAGTCACTGGTAGTAATTATGAAACTAAAGAAGAACGAGCACAACGTCAAGTTATGATCGTAAGACAGTCATCAATTTCTTCTGCTATTACTGCTCTAACTGCTGAAGGTAAAAGACCATCAGTAGCAGACATTCTAGGTATGGCTAAAGAGTTTGAGAACTTTGTAATGGATAACAATTCTGCTAATTCAGTTGCAGATATGGAAGACGATATTCCATTATAATGAAAGCTTTAGTCGACATGGATTTAGTGTGCTTTCGATGTGCAGCGAGTGCTGAGAAAGATGATGTAGGTATTGCTATATATCGTTTAAACGAACTGTTTGATCAAATACTTGAGAAGACAGGATCTAGTGAATATCAAGCATTTCTTACAGGCTCTCGTAATTTCAGGAAAACTATTTATCCTGAATACAAAGCTCATAGACGAGCACCTAAACCTGTGCATTTAGATGCGTGTCGTGATTATGCGATGCAATCTTTAAATGCAGAACTTGCCCCTGATGGGTTAGAAGCAGATGATGCTTTGGGAATAAATCAAACAGATAATACGATAATATGTTCCCTTGATAAAGATTTACTCCAGATACCAGGGAAGCATTTCTCCTGGGAAATCAGTGGCAAAGGATGGACAAGACCTGATACTTTTGTTGATCAGACAGAACTAGAGGGTCTTCGTCTATTTTATGAACAATGTCTTAAGGGTGATACCTCTGACAATATTAAAGGTATTGAGAAGATTGGTGATAAGAAAGCTAAAACTTTGTTAGCATCATGTTTAAACGAACTTGATATGCTTAGTGTTGTCAGAAACCTTTATGGTAACGATAACGAGTTTCTTATGAACGCAGGATGCTTATGGATTCTACGAGAAGAAAACTCTTATTATAAGGATAGATTTGATGCCCTCATTCAGAAGTAAGTTTGAAAAGACAGTTTGGGATAAACTTAAGAAAGTATTTACAGCTTGTAAGTATGAACCCAACAAATATTCCTATATCCAACCTGCAATAGAACGCACCTATATTCCTGACTTTAAACCTGGAACTGCTGAGATCTACATCGAGGCTAAAGGTAAACTAGATTTAGAGACTAGAAAGAAAATGGTGTGGTTTAAACAGTGCAATCCAAAGACTCGTATTATATTCTTATTTATGAATCCTGATGTTAAGATTCGTAAAGGAAGTAAAACATCCTATTGGATGTGGGCTGAAGATAATGGATTCGAATGGCTTGATGCTAGAAAGGATTGGATAAGTGATTATAAAAAACTTCTTAAGAAATGAAGATGGTAGTTGTTCTTTTAAATGTGAAGTAGATGATCAAGAAGCTCAAGCTCTTATTGAATTTGCTGTTATGCAATTAATTAATATGGGAGTCATTAGAGTAGAAGATCAAGGAGACATTGAGGCAGAGATAGATTATTTTATAAATTCTGGAGGTAAACTTTCATGAGAAAGCACTTAGTGATACCTGATTGTCAGGTTAAACCAGGACACTCGGTACAGTATTTAAGATGGTTAGGTCAATACATCGTAGATAAACAACCTGATGTTATTGTATGTATAGGAGACTTTGCAGATATGCCTAGTCTTTCTTCGTATGATACAGGTAAGAAAGCCTTTGAAGGCAGAACTTATAAGGCAGATATTAAAGCAGTTCATAAAGCTATGGATGCCCTTACAGCTCCTCTAGTTCGATTACAAAACAGACAGCGTAAAGACAAACGTAAACTTTATAAACCTGAGATGATATTAACTTTAGGTAATCATGAGGATCGTATTGATCGAGCTATCAATAATGATCGTAAGTTAGAAGATTTAATTAGCATAGGAGATCTTAAATATGAAGAATATGGTTGGACTGTGTATCCTTTTCTTGATGTGGTCGTTGTTGATGGTATTGCTTATAGTCACTATTTCGCAAGTGGTGTCATGGGAAGACCGATTACATCGGCTAGAACGCTACTTACTCGTAAGCACATGTCATGTTTCGCAGGACATCAACAAGGAAGACAAATTTCTTACTCCAGTCGAGCAGACGGAAGAGACATTACAGCTATTATTGCAGGATCATGCTACGAACACGATGAGGATTATTTAAGTTCTCAGACTAATCAACACTGGAGAGGATTCTATATGCTCCATGAAGTTAATGATGGTTCTTTTGATGAGATGGCAGTAAGTATTAATTATCTTAAACAAAAGTATGGTAAAAAGCTTGACAAAAGCGTTTAAACGAGGTATAATATTATGATACACCCATTAGAAAAGATCTTTGAAGAAGCAGTAGAACAAGCCTCAGATGGTAAAGGTGAAGAACGACATGGTAATGGTAAGTGTTTTATGACCCAACCTTGGGTTAGCTTAGCTGATACACATGGTACAGGTTTCCTTACAGGACAGGCTCAGAAGAAGATCATGGAAGCAGTAAAGAATAAAGAAGCTACAAACTATTTATGGTATAAACGAGAAATGCTAGGAGCTATTAACTATTTAGCTATGGCATTATTATATGAAGAAAGGATCGATGATGGTAGACACTAATCCACATACTGGAGAGCGTATAATATCTAAACTAAGAGATAAAGATAAGTTTGATGCTAACTTTGATCGTATCTTTGGTAAGAAAGATAAGAAAGAAACCGATAAAAAAGATGGCAAATAACCTAACCTTCCAAGAACTTAAAGAAGAACTCTGTAAGATGGAAGAAACAGAACTATTAGAGTTACTCGATATTGAATCAGAAGAAATCGTAGAAAAGTTTCAAGATAAGATAGAAGATAACTTTGATAAGTTGATAGAAGAAGTTGATAATTTAAAAGAGGAGATAGATTTAGATGAGTAATTTACCTACAGTATATCAAGATGTAATTGCGATGTCTCGATATGCTAGATTCATACCTGAGAAAAACAGAAGAGAAACATGGTCAGAAACAGTTGATCGTTTAGTTACCTACCTAGAAACAAAGACACCTGATTTAAAGAAGGAAATCAAAGAGATTAAAGAAGCCGTTCTTAATCTTGAAGTTATGCCTTCTATGAGATTATTAATGACTGCAGGAGAAGCTTGTGAAAGAGATAACATCTCTGCTTACAACTGTTCTTACTTAGCAGTAAATAATAAACGAGCATTTAGTGAAGCTCTATACATCCTAATGAATGGGACTGGTGTAGGTTTTAGTTGTGAGCGACAGGAGATTGATAAGCTTCCTGCCATACCCCTCGACCTGAAGATCTGTGATGACTTAATCGTTGTCGAAGACAGTAAATTAGGTTGGGCAAAGGCTTTCAAGAAACTCCTGTCATCACTCTATGAAGGTGATATTCCTAAGTTTGATTTCTCTCGAGTACGACCTGCAGGAGCTAGACTAAAAACATTTGGTGGTAGAGCCAGTGGTCCTGATCCATTGAAAAGGTTATTTGAATTCGTAACGGAGACGTTTAAACATGCTAAAGGACGTAAGCTAAACTCTATCGAAGTACATGATATTATGTGTATGATTGGAGAGATCGTTGTTGTTGGAGGTGTAAGACGTTCTGCTCTTATCTCTTTATCTAACTTGACTGATCGCAGAATGCGTGAAGCTAAAATGGGAGCCTGGTATAATGATCACCCACATCGAGGTCTTGCCAACAACTCAGTTGCCTATACAGAGAAACCTGACAGTGAAACTTTCATGGAAGAATGGGTATCATTGGTTAAGTCAAAATCAGGTGAACGAGGTATCTTTAATAGAATCGCTGCACAGGATCAAGCAAATAAGTGGGGACGTAGAAGTCCAGATTTTAGTTACGGAACCAATCCTTGTTCAGAGATTATACTCCGTGATAAGCAATTCTGTAACCTTACGGAAGTGGTCGTACGAGCAAATGATACAGAAGAATCCCTTGCTAGAAAAGTTCGACTTGCCACTATTCTTGGTACTATCCAATCGACTCTAACAGACTTTAAATTCTTATCTGCTGAGTGGAAACAGAATACAGAAGAAGAAAGATTACTAGGAGTATCAATGACAGGCATCATGGATGCTGAGATTACTTCTAATCCTAACCCTGAAATGCTAGAAAGGCTAAGAGATGAAGCAAGAAAAACAAACGAAAAGTACGCTAAGCGATTGGATATTCCAGTTTCTGCATCAATTACTTGTGTTAAGCCTAGCGGTACTGTTTCTCAGTTGGTTGACTCTGCTAGCGGTATACATACACGGCACAATGACTATTACTATAGACGAATCAGAATGGACAAAAAAGACCCCATCTATGGATTCCTCAAAGACAAAGGAGTAGCTGTAGAGGATGAAGCATTTAGACCTGACAATACAGCAGTGTTTACATTCCCTATGAAAGCTCCTAAAGGTGCTATTCTTAGAGATGGTATGACAGCTCTTGAGCAGTTAGAGAATTGGATTATCTATCAAAGACATTGGTGTGAGCATAAACCTTCAGTCACTATCTCTGTTAAAGATGATGAGTGGGTTGAGGTTGGTGCTTGGGTTTGGAAACACTTTGATGAAATCTCAGGTGTATCTTTCCTACCACACAGTGATCATACTTATCAACAGGCTCCTTACGAAGACTGTAGTAAAGAACAGTATGAAGAACTTCTAGCTAAGACTCCTAAGACGATTGATTGGACAGAGTTTGTAGAGATGGAAGATAATACAATAGGTCAGCAAACATTAGCTTGTACAGCAGGAAGCTGTGAGATATAATGATTGCCACTATACAACCTATATGTGGGGTTCAATTAGGCATTGAATTTACTGAAGCAGAGGTAAATGGTGTTGAAGTAGGATATTGTCTAATTGATTTATTAATAATCAGAATTCAATTAGCGTGGTATAGATAATGAAAGTATGTATAATTGGTTCTCGCTCTATCGATAAAGCAGAAAAGGTCTTTCCTATCATAGATCGCTTTATCAAAGAGCACGGCACGGGCACTCTCACCTTCCTCCTAGGGAGTGCCAAGGGTGTCGACCCATTATCAAAGAAGTATGCTGAGGCTCGAGGAATAGATGTTGTAGAGTTTATACCCTACCATCTAATAGATCCTACAGCAGAATTTGATAGTAAGTATTTCTTTGTTAGAACTAAACAGATGATAGATAACGCAGATAAAGTTCTAGCCATCTGGGATACTCGTAGTAAAGGTACAGAGTATGGTATTAAGTATGCCCAGAAAAGAAATCTACCAGTGATGGTAGTTAAAGTCCCTGACTAGGGAGACGTGTATGGTAGTAGGGGTTCGCCTCTCCTCTACTACCTATACTTTTACAGGAGACATATATGTTTGAATATGTTTTAGTTGTATATATCAACAACACACCTATGTACGAGGGCAACTTTGAATCGTGTGCCCATGCTACAGACTACGTTAATAAATGTTTAATTAAAACAGTAGAGCCTAGAGACTTTAGGACTGCTTGTCTTTATCAAGATTATATAAACCTACCTGCCAACTTCCATCCCTTTTATCCTGGTAAGGAATGTTCCAAAGATTAATTGGAGGTAGTTTAAACGACTTCCAACTAATCATAGTTATTCTCCATCAACATAAAAAACGCTTTTTCCTTCTCTTAATCTTTGCTCTGCATGTCGAGCTGCTTTTATTCTTATAGATACAGGTATATTTTTAGGATCAGTCCTAAGAATATTTATTTCTTCTTCTGTTAAACCAGGAACTAAACTAGGTACTTCCATTTCTTTTTCAGTACCATCAGGTTGTTTAATAGGAAGACCTATAGAAAATTCAGACATTGTCCTACCTTGATTATCTAGAATAGGACCTAAAAAACCTTGAGCTGACTTCTTAGAACCATCTCTTCTATACATACTTGCTTCAGCCATTTGATCTTCAGTAGCATTAACACTAGGATCTCCTGTCATAATACGAGCTACAATAGTTTGTTTCATAGCATCTTCATTTGACTCATAAGGAGTTCCTTTAAAGAACTCTCTTTGTTCCTTAGTAACTTCTATATTAGGAACTATATTATTAGTTTTAAAACCTAATCTAATAGTTTCATTTTCAATGACTTTTTGTTTTTCTTTATCTGACAATTTAGAATATGGATTAATAATAACTTTATTATCCTCTGTCATCATACCACCAACATTAGGATTTTCTTTAAAGTATTTATCCTCTCCTGGATAAAGTTTAGTTCTTACTATGTCACTGCCTGCAGACTCCTCTTGGGCTACAGGCTCATTACTTCTTTTGAGAAAGACCTTTAAGAATGTCAGCTACATAGTCTCTAGTTTCTTTAGATAATAGAGATAGCCAATCATCAGGTTCTTGTTGTATCGCTTTCTTAATAACACCAGGACCTGCATTGTATGCTGCTAATGCTTTTTCTGGATCACCATCAAACTCTTTTAACATAGCATTGTAGTATTCAGTAGCAAATCTACGATGTTCTTGCTCTGTATCATCTGTTAAAGGAGCTACACCATAGCCTGGGTCTCTAGCTGTATCAGGCATAATCTGGTATTTACCAACAGCTCCTGACTTTGGATTTACAATTAGATTACCTTGTTCATCCATGTGTTTATTGCTAGATTCTTGAATAGCAATTTGATCTACAACTTTTTCAATAGGATCACCTGTAGGCTCACCTTGAACATCTACTGCTGAATCAGGAGTAGCTTCTACACCTGAGATTTGACTTGGAAAGTATGTTTGCATAAACTCTTCAGCAGCTTCTTTTCTAGTCTTACCCATAGCGTTAGCATAAGAACCTAAAGCTTTATTCATTTTATTAGCATAGACTCTATTTAAAGAAGACTCAGGCATAATATAACCAAAGCCATCGATACTAAACTTATAGCTTCGATCTGGATTATCAAGCTGATCTTTTTGCATATCTTGTACAAGAACTCTATTGTAACCATCTACAGCCTCTTTAACACCTGCTCTTGTTCCTGATTCTATCTTAGAAAAGACAATGTTTAAATCATCCGATGAAGTTCTATTAATTAACTGTTCATGGAATTTAAATCTATCATTTTCATTAAGTGTTGTATCTTTAATTGTAGATAATGATAAGTCAATTTGACATTCAAATGTTGTACAAAGCTTAGCATTGTCAGGATTCTCTTTAGCAATATTAGCAGTATTATTTAAAATAGTATCTAATATAGGAACTCCTTTTTCATCTTTAGCAAGAAGATCATTTGCGTTATAACCTACTTGTGACATAACTTTACGATCATTTTTAGTTTTATCAGTTTCACCTGTTGATGTAGGATCATCAGGATTAATACCTAAGCCTAATAATAGTTGTTGTCCTGCAGGTTTAAGCATATCATAAATACTATTGACTACTTTTTCCTTACCTCTCATAGTCATTCTATTTAATTCAAAACCTTCTTTACCAAAGATCTTAGTAGCATAGTCAATAAAGACAATCTTTTCAGGACCCATCTTTTTATAAAACTCTGTCTTACCATAGTCTTCTTGTATCTTAAGAACTCTTGCTAAGCTTTCAGATTTATAAGTACCATCTGCAAAAGATTTAATGTTTGCTTGTAAAGCTTTTAAATCAGTCTCATGTTCATTAAGTAAGAGATTAATTGTTGCATTTCCTCGAGCAGCAGAATAAGTATCTTTGAACTTTCTAATATGTTGTAACATAAAAGAATTAGCTTTATTAGTAGCTTCGGCTACAGCACTAGCATTTTCAGGATCTACATCTCTAAATATGTCATTAAGGTTCATTTCAGCTACAGCAAAAGAACCATTAGCATAAGCAGGAATCATATTATTATTAAGAATGTATTTCTGTGCTTGTTCATCAGATAGATTAGACATCTTTACATCACGCTCTACTTGTTCATATAAAGCCTTTCCTGCTGCTTTCTTTTCAATGTCTTGTATAGCTCGCTGCATACCCTCTTGAGTAAACTGAAGAGTATCAGGGTCAAGATAGTCACTTAGTCTTAAAGAAGGATAGTCTTTAACTTGATCAATAATGTAAGTATGAAGTTTTTTAGTAGAGTCAGCTTGACCATCTACTATGGCTTTATCATAAGCAACTCGTTTTTTAAGATTATACTGATCTTCTAAAATACTAATATGAGACTTAATTTCTTGTTGGTAAGCAGGATTTCGTGTTGTTTCTTCTCTATATAGAGCAGACAGACGTTCTGATAATTCCATGTCAGTCATAGCACCTTGTTCTTTAGCTTTAATAAAACGATCAGTTTTCTCCATTAAAGAGTCTCTGAGCTCTACTACTTGTTTGTTTAAAGAAGTATTAAGATTTAAAGGATAAGAACCATCATAATCAGATTCATCTAATGTTCTATTAAATTCGTCTCTTTGTTGTAGGATTTCTTTCTTTTGTGTTTCCATACCTACTAAACTACGTCCTTGTTGTTCTCTAGCTAAAGCATCTATTTGCTCAGAAATACCTCCAAGTACCTTAGATTTATCATAGGCAGTGTAAGTATCATAAGCTAAACCTATACCTTGAGAGAGTGCACTAAAGTCTGCTGCTGTTTTAATTGCTTCAGACTTGTCTACAATGCCTTGCTCTACATAACCTTGAAAGTTTGAGGTTGCCATTTGTTGTGAAAAATCAGGTGCTTTTGCCATTATTTATTTTCCTTTTTCGGTGCTGTTACAGTTATTGGTTTACCTTTTAATTTATTAGGTGGATTTATTCCATCCAAAGTGTCTACAATTTCTAACATGTCTTGTCGTCCCATTGTTTTAAGACGATTTCTAAGTTCTAACATTTTACCTTTAGACTCGCCATACTCTTTGTTCCAGTAGTAATCTACTATGTTCGAAAGAGCAGGCTCTTGTGTTTGATCTACAAAGTTAATTACAGAAGTTTGCATATCATAAACATCTTGTGTACTAAATAGTTCAGATTCTTCAGCTATGGACCATAGTAAGCTAGTAGCTGCAAGCATCTTGTCTAGTTCTTCAGGATTATTACCATGTATTTTTATAGACTGTGCTATTAAGTTATTAATTTTATTAACAAAGTTTTTCTTATTATCTTGATGTTCTTTTACAGTTCTTTCAAGAGCATAGATTGTATGTTTATCTTTAGGAGGGAAGCCTGCTGCCATCCAAAATACATCTATTAAGTCTCTATCTTCTACTGGTATTACTTTACCATTACCTAATACAATTTCTTTTCTTTCGTAAAGAATTTTAGCATCAAGCATGTTCTTACCAATAGCTATAGGCTGTGTCATCATCCAACCTAAAGTTTTATAGTCTTCTGCTGTAAACTCAGTAATAGGTTTAGTTTTTAAGAATGTCGTAACATTACTAAGTGTTCTATTTATTCTTCCAAAAGCAGCTTCACCTGGGAATCTACTATTGTATGGGTTATCAGCCATACCAAAGAATACTAATGATTGTTTAATCATATCAGTAATCCAGAAACCAGATTGATTACCTAATTTATTAGTAGATTCTTTAATTGTATCAGAGCCTGTTAAATCCCATAGACCATGAGTCATCATATTAAAAGTTTCTTCATCGACATCTGTATTTTCTAGCATCCAATCTAAGATTGCTAAGCCAAAAGGTATACCTGCAACACCACTCCAAAGAGCACTCATGATAGTCCATTTACGTCTATCAGCCTGATTCATGCTAGTAGCACCTTTTTCAAAGTAATTGTTAAAGATGTTACGTTGAGCAGGTTGGAATTGGAATATTAAGTTAGCAACAGGGAATATATCAAGAGATGTACCTCCTGCTTTTTGCATAGCACCTGATCTTCTAAATGATTCAAAGTTTAGATATGATCTAACTTTAGGAGTATCCCAGTTTTTACCTGGATTATCCTGTAACCATTTCTCTCTTAGTTGTAACCAAAAGCCAATTCTGTTAATCAATTCACCAATTACATAGCCACTTGAACCTAATACATCTAAAGCTCCTTTAATTGGAGCTATTGTTTTATTAGCTACAGATTCAAACCAAGCTTCTTGAAACTTAGTTGTAGAACTTCTAAAGAAGTCACCAGTAATAGGGTTAGCTTGAACAGCATCAATAACACCATCCATTCTAAGAATCTCTACTATTCTTGATAAATCTTTAGGATCTATTCCAGTCATTTTCTTAGTAAACATCTTATTAAGAATAGGTTTAGCAGCACTTAAAGTAGGATGTTCTGCCATTAAGTTCATTAGTACAGCAGGCATTAATCGTAATGATTTAGCAGCCGATGTAGGACTAATAGAACTAATCTCAGCATATTGAGAAGGCTGAATTACCCAGTGTCTCCAAGGAGTCTGAGCTAAAATAAACATAATAGAAGTTATCTTTCTTGCTATTCCTAAAGGAAGAGTTGTACCTTGATTACCTAGATCTCTAGATAATGCTGCAAGTTCTTTTGATAACCCTGAGTCTTCTAGTTTATCTGCTATCCAATGAAAAGTGTTTTGATAGTATTTATCAGCATTATAGAAAGCATTGTGTCTATAAAACTCTAACTTACGATAAGCATGTTTAGCTGCTTGAAGCATTTCTTTATTATTAGTTTTCTTATAATCTTGAATGTCTTCAACTCGTTTAGGATACTTACCATCTGGTAGATACTTTCTAAACTCTCTTTCAATCTGTTTAACCATAGCAGGATAATACTGTTTAAACGCAAACTGATTAGAGGATCTTTGTACCTCTCTCATCATTGTTTGTAAACCATCTGCTAGTGTAGTTTCTCCATCAATAGACTCAAGAGCTTCTCCTCTTTCTTTAGCAGTTTCTACTCTTTCATGATGAAACTCATACTCAGTAATTACATCTCTAAGATTACTTTCTCTAGCTTCTTCTCTAAATGTATAATAGTTGTCTTTGTCTTCAAATCTAGCTACTAGAGCATCTGCATCCTTCTTATAACGAGCTATACCTACTGCTGTTGAATGCTCATTCTTAAGTCTAATTTCATTAGTAACTTTAATACCATCAATAAATAACTCTTTAGGCACTTGTCTAACAATAAAGTGACCCTTTTGTATACGTCTTGAGTGACCTGGTACTTTAGGTATAACTTCTTCAGGAAGAACATCTAGTTTAAAGTCTTTACCTACAAGACCATAAGTATTTCTTTCATTCCACATAGGTTGCTGTGCTTTTTCTAGTAACACAAGTTGTTTACCTGTTTCTACTTCAAAGATACCATTACTTCTCTCTTCAAGAGTTTGTACTTCTATACCTGTTTTAGTATCAAAGTCATAAGCTTTAAAAGGTTGTCCCTCAACAGGAGCAGGAATCTCAAAGGTCAGTCTTACAGCTTGAAGATACACTGAACCATCACTACTAAATAAACCTTTGTTAAAACCTCTTTCTTGTAAAGAAGAACGATGAGTCAAGTTATCCATTAAATAAACAAAGTTATTAACTCTAATCCAAGCATCTTGCATCTCATTTAGTTTAGCTGCTTCTTTTCGAGATACTGCATATTCAGTTTGAATCTCATCAATAGAGTACTCTTCTTTATAGTTAGCTTCTCTATCTTTTAATAACTGTTTAAACTCAGGGTAAAGTTTCTTAGCTTCTTTATTTAGTATAAGTTGTTTAATAGGACGTAAACCTTCACGGCTTAACATACGAGCTCTAAGCTCTCCACCTGCCATACCTGCTTGGAAGTAATCTGCAAGAGCAGGAGAACCTGATATAGCCTCTCCTATCACTGACCTACCAATACCAGTTATATCAAAATCAGGAAGAAAACCAGGAAGTAAACTTATTTCTTTTCTTTTAGATGATAGTTTGTCTCCTAGATTTAAAGTAGGATCATAAGGTTTCTCTGTTGTCCATTCTAATATAAACTCTTTAGGAGTACCAGAAGGTTTATTTCTATAAGCATTTAGTACTTCATCAGGAGTCGTATATCTTTTGTTTTCTGTTAAGTCAGCTATCTGAACACGACCTCTTTCTTCAATAGGAAGATTGTTTAAGATACGTTGATTTAATCTATCATAAGCAAACTTAAGCTGATCAATAGCAGTATATGGGTAGTAAGGACTAGGGCTATATACTTGCTTTTCTGTATACTTAAATGAGTCCATTAAGATTACAGAAGAAGGTTGATTATAGTAAAGGTTATTACTATACTCGTGTACTGACTCTCTAATTACTTTATCATTGAGTCTTTGTACTGGATCTGTAATAACATTATCATGTAAAGCATACTGTAATGCTTTCTCTTGACCAGGTGTTAATGGATAGTTCTTTTGATTAACTAAGTCTTTAGGTAAATTACGTCTAACATCAGGTATAAAAGTAAACTGATTAAGATCACCATACTTAGGAAATACATACTTAGCAAGAGCACCCTCAGGTGTTGTACCTAGTATCTTAGCATTTCGACCTGTTGAATCCATAATAGCTTCTGCTACAAACTCTGCACCTATCTTAGGATTACTAATCATCATATTGTTAATAGGACTATCAGGACGACCAGTATCAATTACTGTATTCTTTATTTGTTTAGGAGTTTCTACTTTAAAGACTTCAGGTTTATATTTAAAAGGAGCAATTAATAAAGCTAAGTCTATCCCTACTCTAATCTGTTCAGGATCTTCTGAATATTGTATAGCTGTAATACCTTTATCAGCATAAAGTTTATTTGTTTCTTTATTAAAGTCAGCTATAGTAATTGTAAGTTCTGTTATCTTTTCATCAAGTTTAGTAAGCCCTTTATTAATTAAAGAGTTTTCATACTGTTCTGCCACCCCTAAAGACTCTGCATATTGTCCTAGCATTATGTCAGCTACTACAGTTTTATCTAGTTTTTTATGAGCAGCATCTCTTGCCTGTCTATAGTTTTCATATTCTTTACCTGAAGACTCTGCTTCATATATAGTTTCATAAATGTCAGATGCAAAGTAAGGAAGAGCAGAGATAAAATTAGCTACACTTAAACCTTCAGCAAAGAGTTGTTTAGAGAAGTTTACAATACCTTCTTCATAGTTTTTACCTGCTTCTGCCATGTACTTCTTAAAGCGATCATTCATTTCACTTAAAGAAAACTTGTCTTGATCAGCAGAAGGTTCTGGTTTCTTACCTGAAGCTAAAGCTGCAATAGATTTATCATAACCATCTTGCATTGAAAACTCAAACTTATTATAGTCTTCTTGAATTGATTTAGTTTTAATGCTTTTTGATAATTCTGTTTGAGCTTCTGTGTCTGTTTCAGAATCACCTAGATCTAAAATACCTAGGTTTTCCATAAACTTATTCTTAATATTATCAGATATAAAACCTTTGTCTTTATACATCTCAACAATAGCTTTTTTCTGTTCAACAGGCATCTCTGGGTCTTCAATAATAGTAGCTACAATACCTTTACTATTTCTTTCTTGTTCATCTCTATAAGCTTGATTAGCTAAATCTACAGACTCTGAATACCCTTTATCTAATAATTCATTGTAAATTCTTTCATAATCTTGATAAAGATCATTAGTTTGTGGATAAGAACCTGCAGTATATAAGGCTGTATCAGAGGCTTGATCTTCTGAAAGTTGAGGTTTTCCTGCCTCTTTAGGTATTCTAAAGCTATTACTATAATCCATTCACTATACCTTTGCTTTTAAATCAAATGCGTTAAATAAGTTTTTACTTGCTCCACCCATATTTGTAGCTAATGAGAACATCTGACTCCATCCCTGAGCTTGTGCTCCTGCTAAAGCTCCTTGAGAGGCAGCAGAGGCAGCTTGTTGGCTATATCCACTTTGCTCTCTAGCAAAACCTTGAGCAACATTTATTTGTCCTATGTTAGCGGCAGCTTGAGTAGATAAACTTCCTACTGCTCCAGTAAATCCAGAGGTACCTGCTAAGCCTAATTGTGCTCCTCCAGTTGCTGCTGTAATTTGACCTGTTCGAATACGTTGTTCTCTAATAGCAGCTAATCTTTGTTGTCGAGCAGCTACATCACTTTGTCTTCGTCTTGATTCTTCTAATCGTCTAGCTGCATCTGCTCTTTGGCTTTCAAATTTAGCTGCTTTTCCTGCATATTTTCTTTGTTGGACAGCAGAAGCAACTTGTAAACCCAGACCTGCTATTGAAAGAGCTTTAGAAGCTGTTAAAGTTTTAGCAGCTAATCCTAATTTACCAAAGCTTCCTAGACCTGATCCCATGTAACCAAAACCTGGTCCTGATAGACCAAAAGCAGCATATCCACCAAAACCAATGGCTGCTACTGTTGCTACTGTTTTGACTGCCTTACCCACTTATAATACTCCTTTAACTAAATAATTAGGTTTTCCTTCTGAATCATATACAATATAAGGAAGAACCTCACCCCCAAACATTCTGTTAAACTTAACTTCTTTAGGTGTTTCAGATAGTCCATAAACTTCTGTAATACCTTTTTTCTTTAATTCTTCTCGAATCATTTGACCTATTTCTTTATATCTTTTATAAGTTTCTTTACTCCACTCTTTACAATCTATATGAAGAATCCATACTTTTAGGGTAGGTTCCCAACTTAATCCTATAAAACCATTATCTTTTTCTTCGTATAATACTCTCATTAAACTACTGAAGTTGTTGTAGCAGGAACTGCCCACCCTAATAATTTCATATCTTTTCCTTCTTCTGAACTTATCTTAATACTTAATGTTTTACCTGAACCTCTAAGTTTACTTTTAGTTACAATAACTCCATCACCATAGTCAAAGGGATCACCTGATCCACTAGGTATATAGTTTCTTAATAGTCTATAAGCTTGAAACTCGTTACCCCATTTACCACTATTAGCACTATTAGCCCAGTTCCATTGTGCTTGTACTTTACAAGAGGATTGGTTATTTAATATTAAATTAGCTCCGTCTGCTGTATACCCATCTTCAGTACGATTAAAATAAAAGAATATATAAGGAGTTTGTTTATCTCTCATTACATCATTAAATAATTCATAACCTGTTACAAGATAACTGCTATAATTAGCACCAGTACCATCTTCTGTTACCCAGTCTTTAAATGTTAAGTTATTAAATTTAGATATAGTAAAGTTTGTACCTGCAATCGTTAGATAACTAAACTGAGAACTTCTATTAAGTAAAAGATCTTCTGTTGTAACTACTGTGTCACTATTACTATCAATAACAGTATTACCATTTGTTACTAAAACAGCTTCATCAAAACTGGATATAGCATAGCCAGGTACTTCAATATAATCAGCAACATAAGGAGAACTTGTAGCTAACTGACTAAATACATTAGTATAAAAAGCTTGGAGTGTTAAATCAAATACAAGTTCCTTAGTATATCTATTTATATAATTATTGTTCGTATAAGTAATGTCATCTGCATCATTATATAACCAACGTACTCTATTTTCTTTTTCATCATAGAATCCTTTACAGTTATTTTTACCTATATCAGGTATTTGTAAAAACAAAGTTTGTATTGTTGTTAGAGATATAGTCTCAGCTCTAAATCGACCAGAAGCAGCATCTGTTACTAAAGTGTAGATACCTGCTTTAGACCAATACATAAAGTTACCATTGATATTAACAACAGAGTTAGCATTAAAGATACCATTAGTAGAAATCTTATTAGCTTGGAAAGAAGAAGCAATAAAGCCTCCCGTGTCTCCATAGATTTCCCATATACCATTTTCTGCAAACACAAGTAAAGAAGACTGTGAGGAAGCTATTTTAACAATACGAGTAGCTTCTGGTATCTGAATAGTACCACCATCTGAATCAATAATGTCATTAATACCAGGATCTGTAGGATCTGCTTCTTGATAACATTTACCAAAGTCACTATCTGAAGTTACAACTTTAGTAAAGAAAATATAACCTGAATAATTAGGAGACTTAGCATCACCATCTGTAACAGTTGAATCTATACCTGAATAGAAAATACGTTGAGCATAAGAAGCTACAGTAGATATATTACCTGTTTCTGTATCAGAATTTAAACCTGTAACATCTGTTCCTGCTTCTCTAGAAGAGCCTCTATCAAAAGCATCTATAACAATAGAACCTCTTGATACAGAATATCTAGATTGAGAGTTCTTTTCTAATACTTCAGGATCAAACTTTTCATAATCAGCATCAGAAGAATTACTGATCTTACCAAGAGTCCATTGATCTGAGTTACTTGGATATGCACTTAATGCTGTAAAGGTTTCATCAAGAGCATCTCCTCCACCCTTAGTAACAATGTTTTCATTCCAACCTTGATTACGAAGATTATATTTATGTTCATCTGATAAAGTAGCAGGTCTTTCATCATCTTCTAAACTATCATCAAGACCCCATATATCACGAACTTTAATATCTACAGTTCTTTGAGATACTGTATCTGTTGTATAATCATAAGATAAAACAACAGGTTTATCTAGATCTTTACCTACAATAATTAATTGATTATTAAGTGTAGATGTTTCTATATTGTTATTTGATAATCCTGTTATTGTAATAGGATTACCACTATTAAGTAAATTAGCACTAGGAGCAGAAGTAAGTAAATCAACAAACCATAGTTTGTTTTTAACACGAACTACTCCTATAGCTATAGAGGAAGTACCACTAGGTGTATCCCATCTATGAAAAGATTGCTTACCTTCTTTAATATCATCTGCTGTTAAACCTGTAGATGTCTTAGCGTAAGTACCTTCATAGTCTAAACCTAGTCTACGAGAACGAGAGCCATCCCTATTGAGAACAAAGTTCTGCTCATCAATAGAAGCATTTTCTGGAAATGTAAGAGGACTAGCCTCTGTAATTAGACCTTTAACAAAGGATCTAAAGACTTTCTCGGTTTTTGCTGCCACTTATTATTCCTCGGTAGGTTGTTCTTTTTCTTTTAATGACTGTTTTAGTTCATTAACAAACTTCTTATTTTCTGCTTTCTTTTCAAACCTATCTTTATTATTTAAAAGATAGTTACGAACAGCTACTTGTGCTACAGCACTAGAGGTATAGAAACCTGTTAGTTCTTGTGGAAGTTCTCCACCTTGTGTAAATTGTATTTTATAATGACCTGTGCCAGGGGCATTAACTATCTTTAATTCCTTACCATTCGGAGTTGTGAATGTATCCATTATTTACCTTTCATTTTCTTTCTACGTTCTTCTTCGTCTTTTCTTACTTGATTAGTACGTTCTATAGAGTCTTCTGCTGCTTCTTTAGGACTTTTAAAGTTTGAAGGAGCAGGAGCATCTTCTTCATACTCACCAAAGTTATCTATAATGTCTTGCATTTGTTTTTTAGAAAGTCCCATTTTAGTATCCTTGTTTTTTAGGTTTACCCATTTTCTTCATTGGTTTCTTTTTAGGCATAGGTTTTTTCATAGTTTTCATAGCAGTCTTCCTTTTCTTAGTTGATTTACCATATTGTTCTTTATGAACAAATGCTTGAGTGTTGCTTGTTAATTGTGTCATTAGTAATTAGGCTTTCCTTTCACTCCTGCTTTTCGACCATAGTTTGGATATGTAATTCCATTCTTTAATCTCCAAGCATCTTGAGACATTCTACGTTTTTGAGATATAGATACTTGTTCTGCTTTTTGATTAGCCATTTGTTTAAGTGTTAAGAAAGCAGTTGATTTAGCTTCAGCAAGTAAGTATGTAAACATTTGCACTGGTAAATCAGGTGTAAATGTATCTAACAATGTAAAGGCTACTGATCGTTTACCATGACATTGTGTTTTAGCTGCTACTAAAGTAGTATTAACAGCACTATCATAAGAATCAAATACAAGGTTGTCATCATCAAATGAAGTAAAGTATTGAGGACTTCTATCATTATAAATCAATAGAGAGATACCTGTAGTATCAGTTACAGTAGTAACTTTAGATTCTGAACTATTTCTTTGATTTAAGATATAAAGAAAGTCTTCAGGTGTTTTATAAAGAATCTCTTTGTATTTGTCTTTAGTATCTGTAAGTTTTCTACAGTTATAATTAATTGTTTTAAGATCAATAATGGTTTCAGGTAAACCCATGTGAGTAGGTCTAGTGTTTGTACCACTTGATTCTAATTGAAATGTTTCATATAAAAAAGGAAAGTCTCTACCATCTATAATATTATAGTATGTTGATTTAATAATCTGTGCTACTTGAAGAGCTTCAACTGTATCATTAATACTATTAATCTCATCAGAATCCATATCTGACATGATGTCTTGTACCATTTCAAGTAGTGTCATTTTAGCCATAATTTATTTCCTAATCTAAGAATAGAGCAACTAAACCTGCTTCAGTAGGAGTAATATTCTGTCCTGAAGAAGTTCCGTCTCCACTTACAAATATTGATAGGGTTTGACCTGCTGTTGCTGCTAGTGTACCTGTTGATGATAATATTAGTGTATCAACACCATTAGTAGGTTTAACAACAGAACTTAATCTAGTTCCTACTGAGCCATCAAGAGCATACTTAAAGTTATAAGCAGATCCTGAAGCAATAGCTGTTGTTGTAAAGTTAATCCAAAAGGTTATTAAGTAATGTCCTGCTTGGTTAAGAGTAATAATACCACTACCTGGAGTTACTGTAAGAATGTCTTCATTACCTGAAGCAGTCCACTCTCCACTTGGATTAAGTAAAGAATAAGCAGAAGCACCTGCTAATGTATGTGTTGTTGTTCCACCTGATATATAGATTTCAGCATGAGCTTTACCTGGAGGATATGTCCATGCACCTGATCCTGATCCATTAGAAATATATACTTTACCACTTGTAGCTGCTGCTACACCCTTAGGCTCATGTATATCTGGATCTGTGATAATGTTATGTTGTATTGTCATAAATATATATTCCTAAAAGATTAGGAGGGGTCCGAAGACCCCTATCCTAATTAGTTTTTGTCGTAAACGTATTCAACGACAAGACGAGCTTTACCTGTAAGTAAATCGTCAACTGTAGGAGCAACTACAACTTCTCCTGCAGTAGCACCGATTGTTTTACCTACTAAAGCACCTGCACCAGTAACAACGTTACCTGCAGTGCCAATAGCTGTTTGTGTAGCTTCTGATGCAGAAACTAAACCATCAGCATCAATAGCAGAACCTGCAGAAGTATACAATCCAACAACTAAGTCTGTTGTAGTAGATGTAGAAGTAAATGCTACATCAACATATAACTTAGCTGAAACAACTGTTGCGTTTGCAGGAATAACATATTGTAAATTGCTAGTTCCAGAAGCAGGAAGATTATCATAAGAGAAATCCCATTGGGCTCTTTTGATAATACCTGTAGATGCTGTTTGAGCACCTTTACTGCCATCTGTTGTTCTAGCTCCGTAGTGGTTAGCTACTCCACGTTTAGCATCAATTTCATAACTCATTGTTTCGTCTCCCTATTAGTATGTAGCTTCGTCAGTTAAAATAACACCAAGTGTATCTACACGTTGAGCACCGAAACCAAAGCGAGAAGTAACTTGATACTTGTCAGCTCTTTCTTCTTGATCTCTCCAACCTTCTGTTTTAGGAGCACGTCTCCATGCGTGCATGATTGGCTTGCAAGAGTCATCAGCAACACACATAAATACGTTAGCCTTGTCACCAATTTCACCTGTATCATTAGCTAAGCCATAGCCTGAGCCATCGATAGCTTCTGTAGATGTTAATGATGGTAAGAAGTTAGAAGTGTAGATGTCAAAACCAAAGATGTTTCTTACAAACTTATGATCACGAGCAAAACCTTCTGTTACGATACCTTCGAACATTGGGTTGTTTGATACGTTTACTAAGTTTTGTAAGCTGTTCAATGTAGCTTCAACAACTGGGTCTACAATAGCAAGACGACCACCTGATGGAACATTAGCTTTATCAAATGCTAATTTCATAGCGATGATATCATCTAATGTCATGTTACGAGTAGAAGCACCTGCTCCACCTGCAACCCAACGATGTGGACGACCATTTACTAAGTTAGCGTTAGCAGCAGTGTGAGCACTGTTAGCAGCAGCTAAGAATTTAGTTTCATGGTTTTCACCTAAGGCACGAGTAGATTCCATAGCACGCATCGCCATGAGTGTATCTACTTGAGAACCATCTTCACGAAGGTCATCAGAAACTTTCCAAGCATCACCAATATAATCAGTAATAGCAAGTGTTAAGTTACCTGTGTCAATAGGAGAGAAGTTAAGAGGAGTATCCTCAGCAGCATCTTGAAGAGTTACAGTACCTACTGTCTTGATGTTAAGAGTTGTACCTGAACCGAAGTCAGTTACATCTCTCCACATACCTTCTGGCAATAGATAGTCGTGTAAGTTCTCAAGAATAAACTGTGAATACTGTTGAGCTTCAATAAAAGCTGTAGTATTGCTAGTTAATTGTGACATAATATTTCCTTATTATAATTGAGATTTAATTTTCTCACCTGCATTTTTCCAAGCAGCTAACATGTCTTTAGTAGAAGCACCTTTAGGTACTCTAGCTGAAAGCTCAGTTGGCTTTGTTGATCCTAAAGCTTGTGTATTAATAGAACTTGAAGGTTTACCTACTGGTGTAGATTTAGTTTCAAATCCTGCAAGCTTCATAACAACATTAGGAGATGTTGCAGCTAAGTTATTAAGTTGTTCTACAGTTAGTCCTGCATCTTTAGCAATTTGAGTATAAGCAGATTCAGCTTGAGCTCCATACTGTTCAGTAAACTTATTAGCTACTGTTTGTGCATTTTGCTTAGCTTTAGATTGCTTTTCTTTTTGCTCAAGAGTTTGATTAACTAACTGCATTATTCTATCTTGATCAAGTTCAACACCTTGAGGGGTAGCCTCTGTTGGTTGAATGCCAGACTTTAATTCATCTAATAACTCTTCAGTAGTTTTACGTTTTGTTAGTTCTTCCTTCAACTGAGCCATCTCATCCTCTAGGGTTTTGATATGCTCTTGTGCATGAGGAACTGACTTTAACGCATCTTCTGCTGATTTGTATTTCTTACCTTCTCCTACAAAGTCTAGAGCTTCTGTCGGAATCTCAAACTTCGGGGTAGAAGTATCTGCTTGTTGAGCCTCTTGGGTAGTCGACTCAGAAACTTGTTGTGTATTATTATTATCTTCAGCCATTATTTTTCTCCTTGGTCAGGAATAAGATTATATAGTTTAGTAAAAGCTTTTTGAAAGCCAAGTTGGAATGCTTGATATTCAGACCATGAAGGTAAAGAGAAATTATCTTCATCTATAGATTTACGTCTTGACAACTCAATCTGTTCTGTTAGATAATCTTTTATCTCTCTAAATACTTGATCTTTAGTAAGCGACTTAGCTTTATCTGATTTTAGATCCATATATAATAGTATACCATAAATTGTTTAAAAAGTCAAGTTAAACTTGAGGTTCTTGTGGGGTTTGCCCTTCTTGTAGGGCTGCCACTTGATCTCCCATTTGAGCTTCTTCTAAACCAGGTTCTGCCTGTTGAGCTCGTAATGTTTGTTGAACTTGATTAACTAATTGTTGAGTCTCAGCTTGTTCAAATACAGCAGCGTTATCTTTAATAAATTCATATTGTTCAAAGCCCATATACTCTTCAATCATATTAGCTAAACGTTTAGCTGAGATATGAGGAGATATAAGTTGTCCCATAGGACTATTAAAGACACCAATCATATTCTGTACAAGTTGAGCTCTTGCAGCATAGTGACGAGCACCGATAGGACGGAGCTTACCTTTAGCTGTAATATCCTCTTTAGTAATAGATAAGAAGTCGGCAACACCAAGATCATCATCCATTACACGAGAAACCTCGACAATGTCCATGTTACGTTTAGAAACTTCTAACATGGTATTTAAGATTGGTTCTAAGAACTCAACCTCGAATTGGTTAATTTTATGTTGGAATATTCTGCCTGCAGCATTTTGTAGTTGTTGTACTTCAAATGCTGTTTTTTCACCTGGAGTTCTAAAGCCCATAGCTTCTTTAGGAGCTCCTGCCATTTCTTCCATAATAGCTAATATAGCAGCTATTTCATTATTAACTTGAAAAGCAGCAGGGTTAGGAGGCATCATACTTACATCACCATCTTCAGGAATATGAATTGTAGCTTCAGGACCCCATTCAAATGGTTCTACATCACCTTTAATTGCAATCGGTGGATGTATAGTTAAGTCTAGTGCATCAGCTTTTAAGTTCTCTAAATGATCTACTCGATACTGCATACCAACTAGATTATCTAAAGGACCCATAGCATATAAGTTGTCTGGACGTTTTCTCCAACCTACATGATGTTTATTATCTTTACCTAAGTAAGAAGGATTATCCATATTACGAATAATTATAGAACGATCCATAATAGTAATTAATTTACGTTCTAAAAGTTCACCTTCTTGTTGATCATAAATGTCACCTTCAAACTCTAGTATTTCTACTAAGCCTGATTGATAATATTCTTGTAAAGATCCAAAACCATCAATGTGATAGGCTTCTGCTTTATTAACATCTTCTTGTCTAAATGAAGAAATACTCTTACGAATTTCCATAGCTCTTTGAACAGCATCTTCATCATAGTTAAGATCTTGTCTATATTTAAGATCTTTCTGTAATTCACCTACTGTTTTTATATAACGAGTAAACTTAGGAGACTCTGCAAAAGAAACAGCCGTAGGATTAAAGATAACATCAAAAGGAGAAAGTCTTAGTAATCTAGGACCACGATAAGTAGTAATAACATCACCTGATGTAGGATCAGTATGCTCTTCATTTACATACGTTACTTCAGCAAAAGAGTTACCATAGTCAATGTAATCATATACTAATTGTGATACTGTTTCTCTAAAGCCTGATTCTTTTAGTTTAGTTTTAAGATAAGACTCAATAGCTCTACGTTTTTTCTTAGTAGAATCTTCTAAGTTATAACCTTCCCACTTCATCCAGTTGTCATTAGGAAATAAAGCATCCATGTAGTTAGCATGAAGATTGTCTCTAATCTGAGTTAGTTTAGGAAGTGTTGTTTTGTTTTTCCAAGGAAGTTTAGAGTTAGTTGTTTTAGTTGTATCAGTTGCAAATAGATAGTTTCTTAACTCTCTCCACTCTTCTTCTTTGTCTTGTCTTTGAATCCACCAGTTATTGTAAAGATGAGAAAGCTGTGTAGCTAAACTATCTCCTTCTAATAACCTTTTGATTTCTGCTACTTTACCTGCCATAGTTATTCCTTATTAATAAGATACACCACCGAAGCGTGAGTGTGTTACTATATTTCTACCTACACTAAAAGCTCCTACTCGCTGTTTAGGAATCACAGCTATAGCTATAGCATTTGATAGAGCATCCTTTATGTCGTCATGAGGTGGATGAGTCATGACTAATTCTTCTTCTAATGATTGACAATTACCACCTTTATAATGCCATACTTGTAAGTTGTCATACTTAGGTTCAAGCACTGCACCTACACGTTCTTCTTTGTCACCTAAATGTCTAGTAGGTCTAAACTCTTCAATAGAAAGAGGTATACCATTAGGCTTTAAGTAACTTTCTTTTAGCTCTTTAACAATCGTTTGTTGAGCTACTGTGGTTTCAGCTCTAAGTTTTCTAAAGCCCCACTTCTGCCATGCTGTAAGAATGTGATTATAATAATCTACAATACGTTCTGTTTTAAATCGATCTATGTCTAAAACATAGAAGTTCCCTTGATGATCTACTCCTACAACAACTAACGCTGTATAGTCAGCTTTCTTCCTTAATGAGAACGCAAAGTCGATTGCTGCATACACATTAAGTTTACGATCTCGCATGTACCAATCACCTTCTTTATTTTGTAGAACATTTCTATCATAATATTGAAAGTTATCTGCATTGATACGAGCTGTCTCATTACTATTTGGATTGTTATAATATTGAGCATAGAACTGAGTATTATCTACATACTTAGCTTTGATTCGTGCTAGTTCTTTAGCATCAAATCCAAAAGCTTTACCATCTTCTCTTGTTCTTTTAGCCCATAAAAACTCACCATTGGTTTCTACAACTCTTTGGAATAATTCATAGACTGGATCTTCTGATACTAACTCTCCCTCATCATCATAAAGAGTTTCTTTCATGTTAATCATAGTATCATAAATATCTCTGGGGTGATAACGAGTACCAACAACCCACTCATAAGCACCAGGATTTTCAATGGAAGCCAGTTGACTATAAGCTGCTGATACTTTGTCTCTTCCATCTTCAGTATAAGCGTTACCAGGCACAACAATGTCATCAAGAACAACGACATCAGCGTGGAAGCCAGTAGTATTTGAAGTAAGTCCAACTGCCTTACAAGTAGCATCTCTAATTCCTTCTAGTTTTCTTTGTGGATGGTCTACAGCAATCTCAGCAACTGCCCACTTTTCACGTTTACCTTCTTCTGGGTGTATCATGTCTGACCAGTAACGTCTGTAGATTGGATTATCTAGAATCTGCTTAATTGCATATAGTTGTTTTTCAGCTAAGTCAGCAGTAGCAGAAACATAGAGTATAGTTGTTTCAGGATGCTTTGTAATCCACCATGCAGTTCTATAAGCAATCAACTTAGACTTCATGTGTCCTCGAGGAAGTAATACTAATTGGTTTTGTTTAGCATCTTGACGTTGCCACCATTGTATTAATTCTTCGTGAATAGCACCTAACATTAAGTGAGGAGCTACTAACTTAATAAACGTTAAGAGATCAGCTTCTGCTGCTTCTCTTATTTGATCTATACTAGCTTTTGACATTTAAGCTTTCTTCTTCTTTTTGCCCCAGTTATTCTGCATATCTTTATAAGCTTTAGCACTTATAGTAGATTTCTTTTTACTTCTGCTAGTTCCTGCTTTCTTTCTTTTGTTTATGTTTTCTACTAAGCTCATTTTTAATCTGCTCCATTCTGTTTAAACGTTCTTCACGAGTAAGGTACAACCATTGACTTAAATCTTCAAAGGTGCGATGACATGATATACATCGAGTACCTTTCATTCGACACACCCCATTACAGGGTGAGTCTTCTACCACTTAACTTTGTCAGCCCAGTACGCTGCTGACATCTTACCTCTAGCTATATTCTTAGCATGACGAGCTTTAAATGACTTCTGTCTTGCTTTCTCAGAAGCAGTCTTAGGATTAGCTCCTGCTCCTTGTTTACCTTGTTGACCAAAGCGTATAAGTTTTACTTGATCTCCTGACTTAGCAACAACAACATGTGACTTAGTAGGATGACCTGGAGTACGTTTAGGTTTGTTATAACCTGATACTCCTGCTCTTTCTAGTCTAGGATCTTTAGCCATATTACTTCTTCTTCTTAGATTTACCTGCTTTGCTTAATGCAATAGCAATAGCTTGTTTCTGTGGTTTACCTGATTTCATCTCTTTTTTAATATTCTCAGAAATAGTCTTTTGTGATTTACCTTTCTTTAGTGGCATTATTTACTCTCCATGAAAAACAAATTAACTTCTGCTGCTCGTCTTCTTTCTAATCCTCGTAGAACTTTACCACCTGCTCTACAATACTTTAGAAGAGTGTCCATCGCTTCTTCCTTCTCTCCTCGATTTAACTTAGAACGAACACTACTTCTTTGTAAAGTCCCATTTCCTAGGTTAAATGCAAATGATACAAGTGCATCAAATTCACACTGCTTAAGAGGAACAGTGATATAACGAGAAACTCCCAACTCAAATCTCTTAAGATCTTTCTTAAGTAAATCATCAACCTCCTCTTGGCTCCATACTCTGTTATCTTTTGGATCAAGTCTTATTTCCTTTCGTCTTGCTAAAGGGAGGGTAGCCTGTTCAGGATAGAGAACGTGACCATACCCCACAGTCCAAAGTAAAGCAGGACAAAGATAAGGATTGAAATGACAGCCTTCAAATTGCTTAATAAGTTTGATCCCAAGTTCACCTGTGATCACTTCTTCTTATCCCAGTGCCTAGATCCAAACCAGAAGCCTATGATAGAAGCTACGATTGCCATCTCTTCATCTGAGAATACTAAACCTAATGCTATTTCAAAGTCAACACCTGTTTTAATAGCCCATATCATACCTGCTATATCAGTAAACAATAATAAGAACACAAACATATAGGTCACAACAGGTCTTACAGAAGCACTTAAATTCTTAACCCAACCACTAGCACCTTCTTGTAGTTTCTTATCATGATCATATAATGCTACTCTTTCTTGAGCATAGGTTTGCATTTCTATTTGATCTGTTCTTACTTCTTCTATTCTTGCTTGAGATGCAAAACCTTTTTCAGCTAGAGCTAATTCACGCTCTGTTTGTAAAGATGCCATCTCACGTTCATGCTTTTGATCTGCTTTATTCTTAAAGAAGTCTAATACACTTGGTAAACCTGAAGTGGCAAAACCTAATATTCCTGATAATATACTTAACATTGTTACCTTCCTAGTGGGTTAGTCGTTGCTGTTTGTAGTGCTTTCATTTTAGCATTGACTGTTTCGAGCTCAGCTCTTACTTCATTACGCATAGCGTTTAAACTTGCTTCAACTTCTCTTTGGCTTCCTTTTGCGATTGCTGCTGTCTCTTTAGCCAACACAAAAGCATCGCTTGCCTTGTCTTGTAACTTAACATTTGTTTGCATTAACTCCATATATCGTTCTTGTTGTGTCTTCATCTGATGCTCTAAAGCTTCTATCTTAGAACTATCAAACTCTTCAATCACCGAAAGCATCTGATTGTAGAGGGTTATCGTGTAATAAGCTCCTCCACCTATTATTGGCAGAATCGTTAAGATTAAGCCCAATACCATTTGGGGAGATAAGGTCAAGGAGAAGGTTTTGTTCTCTGGCATAGTTCTGTTCCTGTTCTAAGTCTAAAAGGTTAGTTAATTGTTCTTGATAGTAGCCTTGTGGCTGCTCTATCAATGCAAAATCAATAGCAATCCCAAACCCAGGAACGACTGTTTCGTTTTCCTTTGTCTTTATCTTCTGTTCTTGTTTTGCCTCTTGCTTCTCTTCCTTCGTCTCCGTAGAGTTTGATGTCGAAGGCTTCGTTGTATTTGTCTCTGTTGGTTTTTCCTGTACTTGAGGAATCGCCATTTCCTGTTCCACTGGATTGTTCATTGGAACTGGATTCATATCCACAGGTTCTGAAGTAATCCCAACTGGGTCTGGTTGATCTAGACTCAGAGGGCTTGCAGGATTCAATGGACTCTCTATGCTTGTAGGATCTGTTGCTTTTAGGGTACACGAATTGGAGCTTGTAATCCAAGGACCAGTCATTGGGTCTGAATAAGGAGTCGAGCAAGTTGTCGATCTTGATTGTGTTATAGACCCTGTGTAACCATCCTGACATGCTATTGTTTGCTCCTCTTGACTTTCGACACAACTAGGAGGTAAAGGTTCACAATGAGACGAACTAACAGTCCAAGCACTCCAACTGTCAATACTACAAGAATAGAAACGACTTTCATTAACGAAACCAGTAGTGAAAGGCTCTGTGCAAGCAGTTGTTCTTTGTTCTGTTTGGTCCACGCACCTACTGTAGTCTTGACAGATTGGATCATTTGGTTGATACGAGACACACCAGTAGTCCATAATGGCAACTGAGGGTTCGATACCAACGCAGACCAACGAGTCTTCAACCATGTAGCCATCCGAGTCAGGTGTGTATGTACAGTACCAAGCATAAGCATTACTCCAAGTTAAGAGGTTTAGTATAAGTAGGAAGCGTAAAATCTTTACCATATAGCTTTGTAAACCTTTCAGGATATAGTTCATACCAAGCAGCTCTTGCTGCTGATCCTAGGGCTCCTCCCACAGGACAGGGTGAACCACTCATCTCCATAGCGTTCCATACTTTAATATCTTCACATAGAACTGACACAGCACTTACTTTTAGCCCAAGGTCATTTAAAGTCTTGGCGAGCTTAATTCGAACACAGTTATCATCTGTGAGAACAGTTCCACCTGACACAGCAAATACACCTGTATTAATACCACCTGAGGCAGGTACAGCACAAACATCTTGAGAAAAAGCAGACATCGAAGGTGCCATGGCAGAAGGAACTGGTTGACCCTTATAATTTATGGTTGTTTCTGCTGCATCAGCTTTATTAATAATAATAGTAGATACAACAATACTACCAAATCCTATAATGATAGTCCAAAGAAGTTTATTAAGAACAGCTTCTATTTTGTCTATACGAGCATGTATATTAGCGTACCTTTCGGCACACAGTTCTTCATGAGACCTTAGTTCCTGTTCTACTTCTTTTGCAGTTGTCATATTAAAATTCTATCCATCCTGTAATGATATATTTGTCTCCACCTATGGGTGGGTTTCCTCTATGAGTATGTGTAAAAGCTGCAGGAAATATTACACAATCTCCCTTGTTTGGTTTATATCTATAATGTTGATAAAGAAACTCTGTTTCTCCTGCTTCAAACTCATCATTAAGATATACTGTCCATGTTAATAATCTATTGCTATGCTCTCTACATGTATTTTCTGCATGCCATACATGATAACCTTCACCAGGTCTTGTCTTTTGAATTTTAATTGTATATGATTTATGAGCATCACATGAACTTAATATATCATATTGGTTTGCATATTCTGCGTAGCATTTTCCCCAGAATACATCATTAAACTCAGTTAAAATTTCTTTAGAAGTATGGCTAAATGGAAAAGATTGTTCAGGTATAAATCTAGCTAAATCTTGTTTTAATAATTTAGGAACTTGATCATGTGATTGACGATCAATTACTAAACCTCCTTCTTCTGCTTCATTAAAATAATCTATAACTTTATTACAAAATTCATGACTAAAAGCATTTCTATTAACTCTTATAAATCCATCCATATTTTTATCCTTATCTTAAAACTTATTTTAATTTTTATAACTTATAAAATGAGCAACACTAACTCTTGTTCCATCTCCTTGAATAGGCATAGCCTTATGTGTAACGCATCCTGGAAATATAATTGCTCTATTTTCTTTAAATTCTATTTCTTTATCAATCTCTTTAAAGTAAACTCCTCCTCCTTTAAACTTTCCTATATTTAATAAAACTAAAACAGTATATAATGTTCTATCTTCATGACTATCATAATATTGATTATTATCATAATAATTTAATAATATAGAATCTAAATTTGATTTTCTAATATGTTTATAGTTAATATTATATTCAATAAGTTTATCTAAATAACTATTTGTAAAAACCTTTTGATTATAAACTATTATAGGAGATTGTCTTGGATCAGTATAATAATCATATAATAATACTCCTGAACCTGTTTTTACTTTATTAGTTTTATTATTATCTGTAGCTGCATTTGTTAAAGAAGCTTCTTGTTTAAATTTATATAAATCTTTAATTTCTTTATTTACTTCTTGTAATTCATTAGTATTATAAAACTCATCTATAATAGCTAAATCTATATTATCTTTTTTAAATATACTAAGTATCATTTAAAGTAAGGTCCTACTAACCATGTAACACAACTATATCTTATTCCTTTTGTAACAGGCTCAACACCATGTACCATATAACTAGGAAATACTAATATGGTTCCTTTTTCTTGATGAGGATAATAAGGAGTTCCCTCTGGATTAAGAAAAAACTTTCCGCCTTCATAATCATCATTAAGAAAAGCTAATACTGTAAGTTTTCTTGTTTCATCACTATGTGCATGATAAGTATCTATGTGAGGATCATAATGTCCATTTGGTTTGTATATTAAAAACTCAGTTTGATTAGAATGAGTAATATTATATTTCCACCAATAGTGATTTGCATTTAATCCTGTAGCAGTTAATGCAGATCCTATACCTTGATTTTGAGGAAGTATAACACGCTCAACATCACGAACAGATCTATCTACTTTCTTTCCGTCATTTCCTATAATTGGAGGTTCTTTAGCTATACTATCTTGTGTATAAGCTGTTACAACATTATCACAAAAAGAATCACTTAAATGTTTTGGAAAAAAAGCACAATCAGTTAAGCGTTGACTTACAGTATCCATTTACACCTTTATCTTAGTATGTTACTTATCTATTATAGTATATTATATATATTATGGCAAGGGTGGATATATTACATTATTTGGAAAGCCATCTTGCGTTGTGATATCTCTTAATGCTTGACGATAAGCAGTTTGTTCAGGGGTCATTACATGATCAGTTAATGCCCACCAATCAGTATCTGCAAGCAATTTATTTCTAGTCTCTCTTACTCTATTTGCAATTAAAGCAGAATCACTTTGTATAGATTTACCAGAAACAACTCCATCAATAATAACATCACCTATAGCAGCTTCTTCTCCTAAATAAACTGCATTAAAAAGTTTTGCATCTTCATCATTACTAATTTCAATTACATTAGTAACTACATTATTTTCTATTATACAATATCTCATTAGATTGGACTCCATTCAATAACAACAACAATTCCTCCATATCCTGTTATAGTAGTAGCAGGACCTGAAGCTCTTATAGCATTATAACCTAACCCAACAGTACCTGAACTTGCTACTTGTCCTGGTACTACTTCAACATAAGTTTGATTATTATATGCAGAGGCTGGATGTGAATAGCCTCTTCCTCCAAGTTGTCCTCCAGTAGCTAGAACATTATTAGTACCACTATTATTACATCCTGCTCCACCACCTCCTGTTGCTGTAGTAATAGCAGGAACATTGATTGCTCCATTTCCTCCTGCTCCACCTACGTTGTTTACAGCAGCAGCTCCTCCATTAGCAACTACAATATTACCAAATTTAGACTGCCCACCTGCATTTCCATTAGTACTATTTAAAGTGTTACCAGGGTTATTATATGTAAGAGTACCTCCTGCTCCTACAGTAATGGCTTGTGTATTACCTGATTGAGCTATATTAAAGGTAGCAGATCCCATACCACCTCCACCTCCTCCACCCATGTTTTGGTTGTTTAAGTTAATACCTACAGCACATGCCATACCACCACCACCAATAGCTATAACACTTACTAATTCAGTATTAGGCTGTTTAGTCCATGTAGATGAATTACCATAAGAAGTTACTCTATTGATAATATAACCACCTCCTCCTGCATCTGCCCAAGAGAATGTACCATCACCATCAGAAGTTAAAGCTTGTCCTGCTGTACCATTACCTGAAACATCAAGTTCAGAAGCTCCTACAGCATTCGCTGCAATATTTGTTGCAGTAATAGTATCTGTTGCAATATCTGTACCTGTAATAGTACCATTAGCAATCTTAGCAGAAGTAACTGAATTATCTGCTAGTTTAGCTTCCGTTACTGCAAGGTTATCAATATCTGCTGTAGCAACTGTATTTTTAGATGCCAGTGCTCCGTCTGCAGAATTGACGTATGCTTTAATTTGTGATCCAGTAACTTTTTTACTGGTACCTGCTTCGTTTATTTCAAACTCATTAGCATCTGCTGCTGCTGATGCTGCTGTTAAGTCTGATATTTTAATGTTTGCCATCTTTTAATAACTCCTTTTCCAAGCTCCGTTAGTGTGTTTATAAATTCTAATATTACCAGTCCATGCTCCATTCCATTTAACATAGGGAAGCATATCTCTCCAAGTACCTACCTCTTTATAGTAAGGTTCAGATGAGAATAATGTTTTATCACCATCACCAATTAAAGTAGCTGCTATAATATTACCTTCAGCCTGTATACTTGTTCTTACATCAGTACCATTTTCAAGAACTCTTGAATCACCTGCTTCGGTAATTCTAAATACTTCGGTACTTCCTCCTTCAACAACTCCAAATCTACTTCTTAGAGAAGTACTTGCTAAGGATCCTGCTGATGATAAAGCTGATACTCCGTATCGTATTCTAATACCATCAGAAGTTGTAGTACCTGTAGCATTTAAAGCAGAACTTGCTAACTGTGTAATTAAAGGTAGTGCTGCTACGCTACCTGTTGCATTAACTGCTGCTACTCCAAATAAGACACCTACTCCTGCATTCAGCATGGAGCCTTGTGTACTTAAACTTGCATCTGCATGTGTGGTTAAAGAACCTACACTAGCTACACTCCCTGAAGCTGATAGGGAAACCTCTCCCTCATTAAAACCTTCAGTAGACCGAGAGAGACCATCTTCAGTGATCCGAAAATCACTGACCTCCGTTATTCGATAGCCTTCTGCCATTTAAGTTCCCTTACGCTATTGTAAGGTCAATGTTGCCAGTGTTAAACTGTAATGTATCTCCATCAGCAATCGTTTTAGATGCTGTCATAGAACCATGCCATAATAGGTTGCCTGATGTTGAAGCATCATAAATACCTATGTGAGAAATTGTTCCCCAGTCGCCTCCACTTGCAGTAAAAGTTACGTTAGCATTGTTAGATGTTGTGCCACCTGTACCTGATGCTGCATCTACTGTTAATGCTTGACGTGAATAACCATTACCTGAAATTTCATTTGCACCATCGTCTGCATCGTTAGGTGATCCTGTATGTAATGATACATACCATGCTGTTGGTCTTGTAGCAGAACCAGTGGTCATTAACCAGTTGAGCACCAGATTCTCTGCGTAGTCTGATAAAGCTGCCATTGTTTACTTCTCCTCTTAATTAAGTTATTTTAAACCAAATATCACCATCACTACCTCCTGAAGGTGAAGCTGTGCTAACAGTAACACTCTGGGTGATACTGGTATAATTGTTGTAGACTGTTTGCATCGCTGATAAGTAATCTACACCATTAACTGTTAATGCTGTTGTTTGTAAACCATTTACATTATTAATATTAAATCCGTTCATATCTAAATCATTTTGCATCTGGTTAGGTTCTCCAGATAAATTATTTCGATATAAAACTCTATTATTAAATTCGTCTTCGATTGCATTAAACGAAGCATTTAATGCTGTGGTACTAGCGTAACCTGATGCTATGTCACTGATTGTAATTTTAGCCATTACGTTTCCTCTTTGCCTCTTTTGTTAAATTAGTTTTAGCAGAAACAACTCTAAGGTTACTTCTACTGTTAGAACCACCATTTTTTAAAGTCTTAACGTGATCTACTTGTCTTGGATCCCCTACTTTTAATCCCATCTTCTTACGAGCTGCATTACGAGCTGCTCGATCTTTTACTCGTGTCGGTTTCTTTTTCTTTTCCCAAGAGAGTTCTTTCTTGTAGTCTCTCTTACCATTGGTCATGTATGGCATTATGGATAAAGATACTCAGCACCATTGGTGTCAAAGTATTCCTTCATTAAGTCATTCAAAGATTTCTTAGAAGAACTTAGATCTGTCTGTAATGCTACACGAAGACCATCATTGTATTCTGTTGGATAACCATTTGTAGCACAATAAGCAATAAATGTATCCTGTACTGGAAACTTCATCATTTCTTGTCTTCTCCTCCATTGACAACCTTAAGACCTATTCGTTCCATGTCTGACTCTAAATCGTTACGAACACCTGCTTGGATCTTACGTTCACGTTCGAGTTCTGCTTTAGAGGGACGACCACGTTTAGAAACGTAACCTTTGTCGGCTAGGTACTTCGCAGCGTTAATTCCTTTAGCATCGTTATCACGAGATGCAAACATCATGGCTTTAAGAGCCTGAGCTTTGATACGAACATCTAACTCATCTCTCCAAGCTTGTATATACTCTTTCAACATCTTAGACTCTGTAATCTTTAACCAATGGTCCCAAGACCCAAAAATATCTGTAGCAAACTCATATTCGAATCCTGGGACGTGATCATAGGTTAGATATATCTGTTTGAGTGAAGGGTAGACTTTGCCTTCTTTCTCAATGTCATGGGGTTTGAGCGTGAAGATAGGCTCCACATGATCTGCAGAGAATTGGCGAAATTCCCAGAAAAGACTAATGGTCTTGAACTGACCATCTGAAGTCAGCAGATGTTCTTTGTAAGTATTGATGTCCATGAGTATTAAGGTTATTCTAAGAGTCTACCTTAATAGTATACCACAACTTTGAAAAAAAGTCAAGAGGTATTTGTTAATTAGTAGAAGGAATGTGAAGTCTGACACACAGACAGACTATTCGCCTTAAGAATATATGTATAATATATTTAATATAGTATAATGATATAATAATATAATTATTTAATTAATCTTTACTAATATAAATATTCTACCATATTTTCAAAGAAAAGTCAATAGAGTTCTGATTTATTTTACTTATCACATACCTCTACCCCATTACTCAGTAGATTAGGCGAGCAGTAGCTACGCTATGCGAGCTGTGCTTATGAGCAAAGCGAATAGCGAGCCACGATTTTAATAATTATATGATCCCTTGATATTGAGAATTTCTATGAGAAATTTATTAGTTGTAATACATAAGTACGGACACCCTAGTATGTCCCCCTTCGGGGGGTCCATTTGATCCGACCTAAAGGTCGAGCATGCGATTTCATTATATAAAAACATATAATATAAAAAGATATAATATAAAATCATAGTTTGACATGGATAATTATTTGTTGCATTGGTTATAAATAATACCTATCACGCATAAGTCTTTGATAAATAAAATATATCAGTATTTTTGACACCTTGAAACCAAATATAATTCATAACCCGAACCATTAATAAATAGAGCTTAATTC
>Ga0208898_1000329_pt1 | contig 37032 bp, 29 predicted proteins | sample VirMetDEL_Mar_4_FD_184513 | JGI IMG/M metagenome (GOLD analysis project Ga0208898, IMG submission 184513) | Aqueous microbial communities from the Delaware River and Bay under freshwater to marine salinity gradient to study organic matter... | ecosystem: Environmental > Aquatic > Marine >... | reverse complement strand
CGTTGACCGCATAGCCGCTAACGGAGTCATCGTTCACGGTCGGGTCAACCGTGGTTTCGATACGCTTTTGCGGCACGATGCCGAGATCAGCCAAGCCTTTCTCGGTGAACTTCTCTGCGGAAACCGCATTCCACTTTGCGCCAGTTCCATCTGCGTTGAGGATGAGAGCGCGGTCGGCAGAGGAGACTGCATTCTCGTCCGTGAGTTGGGAGATTTTAAGGTTTGCCATTCTAGTCGTACTTGGTGAAGGAGTCTTTGGAGATGACGAGGCCACGGAATGTCACTGTCTCGCCGGCTGCGATGTCTGTGGCCGAGGCGTTTCGGAGTTTTACCCGGACAGTGTCGTCTTCGCTAACGTGCGAGGACATCATGCATCGGTTCATCTCGGCCATGGACGTGTCGGCAACCGAGATGATTACCATGTCGCCAACTCGCGCGCCCGTTACGGCAAGGTCTTGGTTGAACGTATCTTGTGGCGCGTGCTGATGACCGCGAATCAGGCCTAGCGTCGCGTTTTCCTCGAACGCGATCACGCGCGGGAACGCCGGCTGGAACTCATCGCTATTGGCGAGTGAGCCGTAAGCCACGAGCGGCGTGGCGCCCTCGACCTCAGACTCTCGAAAGCGCCCGGTGACTTGGTCGGCAGCTTCAGGGTTGTTGTAGATGCCAGCCGTCGTGATGCCCTCAAACCGGCAGCCGTCAATCGTGGCGCCGAGCATGCGGTTGAGGGTGATGGCGTAGTGGCGCGTGCTTCCACCGTCGACGAAGCGACAACCGCTGACTGTCAAGTTGACGCTCGTCACCGGAGACGCGAGGCCGGTCTGGCCGGCGACGATGAATGCGTCGGTCGTGCTGCCGCTGTCGTCATTGAAGAAGCAACTGATGACGCTGCACTGCTTGCCTGCGTCGCGCAGGTAGATAGCCTTCTCGTCAGTGTTGAGGAACGCGCACGACAGGAACGTCAGGGACTGGTGCCCGATCGCGTCGACTGCTGTGACGTTGTCGTCGAACGTGCAGTTCATGAACGCCGTGTTGCGCAGGCCGTAGTCGTTGGCCGCAGGGTTGGCGTCGACAGCTACGTCGCCGGCCGTGAAGGTGCAGTCGAGGAACAGCGCGTGGTTGACCGAGTCGCACTTCACGCACGAGTTGGTCTGGGCACTGTTCTCCACGATCGTGTTGCGCATGCGGAAGCGGTCGACAGTGAAGTCACTATTTGCGTCACCTGTCAGCTCCAGCGTGTTCTGGATCGTGCCCTCGACGGTCAGCTTCATGTCCTGAATCTGGACGTCGGAAACTGTCGCCGAGGTAGCGTCGACGATCAGGCTACAGTTGTTCATCTTCAGGACCGAAGAGGGGCCGTCGCCGCGCAGCACCGTTGCGCTGCTGCTGATCGTGATGTCACTCGTCACCTTGTAGGTGCCGGGCGGGAAGTAGATCACCTTGCCGGCTGCGGCGGTAATCGCTTGCTGGATGTCGGTCGTCTGGTCGTCGGTCCCCACGCCGGTGGCGCCGTAGTCCTTGACGTTGACGAAGTCGCCAAAGCGTTCGATGAAGCTGCGCTCGGTGTCGCCGCCGGCAGCGGTCACACCCAGCGAAGAGTTGAGGTCGGCCGAGACGACGGCCCCGTCTGCAATGGTCGTCGCATTGTCGATGTTGCGGACGCGGCCGAAGTTCTGCACTACGATGTCGGCGGCGGCGGCCGGCGCCGTCGTGAACGTCAGCACGTCGCTCGACACGCTGAAGTCCGACGAAGGATCCTGGAGCAGGCCGTTGACCGAGACGATGAAGTATTCGTCGGTGTCGTGCAGAGCCCCCGTGACGGCGAAGGTGGTGTCGCTACCGTCGCCGGTGAACGTCCACACTTGCGGCGAAGCCGGCGCCGTGCCGTCGTCCCCGAGGGCTGCGTCAATCTTGGCGTCGATTGCATCCTTGTCGATCTGTCCCTGAGCCGCGACTTCGCCTGACACGTACAGCGCTTGGCGTGTGGCGGTGTCAAGGTCCGACTCGGTCAGGACTGAGCCATCTTGAAAGTCGACAATGGCTGCGGTCGACGGGGTCTCTCGTGAAACGCGCACCACCTGCGAACCCGTGGGCAGGTAGCCCGCCTTGAACTCGATGGTGCTCGTCGTCTTGAACTGGTACGCAGTGTTGAGAGTCTGCTTGTACGAGCTGGGGTCAGAGGTGATAGCGGTTGCGGACGGCCCGACGTACACCGCTACATGCGACTCCTGAAGGTAGTCGAACGGAACGCTGTACTCGTTGCTGCCGCTTACGGTGTAGTCGTTGACGAGTGTCACTTGTTGCGGTTGATTAGGGGTTCGAGGTCGGTCGGCTCACGTCCAGGAACCTTGCCGGCCTGGATGTCGTCGTTGAGATCTGCGGCGGCGACGTCTTCCGCAAGGCCGGGGAAGATGTCGTCTTTGAGGATGTCGTCGAATGCTTGGCCGCTATAGTCAGCGTAAATCGAAGACAGCCGTTGAGCGCGCGGGCTCAAGTTGCCGCGCCAAGACTCCGCAGGCAGGCTCTGATATGCGTCCGATTCAATCTCCAACTGAAGGGCTTCCTTCAAAGTGATCATGCGTGGGCGCCGGCTGTTGTCAGTCGGATCGGGTCGCTCGGTCTTGCCGATGCGCTCCCACCAAGCGTCGTGCGCGGTGCGCTTGCCACGGCTGTCGCGGATCTGGGTAAGGTCGATGCCTTTGTACCTGCGATTCGGCTTGCCGGGGAAGAAGCCCACCTTATTCATCTCCATGAGTACACGGTCGTCACTAGCTTTGGTGAACTTGAACGGCGAGATGCCTTGCAATCCTTCGTGGCCGGGCGCCGTGATAGGTACTCCGAACGGGTCTCGACTCGGCATCATGTGGAGCGTGCCACCGCCGAGGAACTGCGGGACGCCTTTCTTGAGCTGGTCCCATGCACTGTTGACTTCTAGGTAAACCTGTCTGTCGTCCATGCTGGGGTTGACGAGCTGCGCAGTCAGCGCCGAGTAAGGCACCACGTTGCGAAGCGTGCCGGCGACCGAGCGCTGGAATCCTTCGACCATTGTCTCAGGTTCATCGCTGCCCAGTCGTCGCGGCCCGATCAACTTGCCAAGGCCAGCGAGATAGTTTTTGTTGGCAAGGCTGTTGGCAACGGCCGTAGCCAAACCGATCGTAAAGTCGAAGGCGTTCTCGGTTAGCTCGGGATGCTTCTCGATAGTCGTGGCAATGTTGGCCGCAGTCGAGAAGAAGTTGCCCCACGGGTCGAGCTGCGACAAGCGCAGGTATTCACCGTCGATGAGCATCGAGTCAGCCTGAATGCCAAGAGCCTTCCACATCTCGCGCTCGGCTGCATCTGCCGGAGCTGCTCCAGTCAGAAGAGGTCGACCGGCGTCGTCCTTCGACGTAGCCATATGGCCGGCGAGGCTGACCAGCAAACCGCCAGTAGCCATGCGGCCCATCAGATCTTTGGCTACCTCGGGGTCGAGGGCTTCGCCAGCCATCTTGTCTTTGATGACCGCCAAACTATCGCTGACCAGACCGAGCGATCGGTCGAACGTAAAGTTCAACAGGTTCGTAGGCGTGCTCACAAAGGGCAGATAGAACGCAGCAAAAACGTTTGCCCCTTTGCTTTTCTGTCTAGCCGTGCTGATTGCTTGAGCGACAGTGCCGAGGGTGCGACGCAGGCCTCTGCCAAACGCGCGGTCGGTGATCGACTTGAGCGGCTTGTTTCTACGATCAGCCGGATTCGAGAACGTAGCGTCGTGTGCTTTATCGAGGGATCGCTCAAAGGCTTCCGCGTTCTGCTCGTTCCAGTTCTTCGCGACGAACCCGTCGACGAACTTCTTGAGGTCATCGCCTTGCAAGCCGGAGTCCATACCTTGACGTCGAGCTTCTCTGCGCATGGCGTCGACGGTGTAGCCAGCCTTAAGCTCGAAGTATTCATTCATGCGGCGTCGAACTTCGCGAGCTGCCTTGACGCCGGTTAAGCCTTCGCCGGCCACTTGCTTCATGAAGTGCATGCGCATGTTGCGGTGCACAGTGAGCGACTTGAAGAACTGATCGCTCGTCATGTTCAATCGGCTGGGCAGGTTGACAAGTGCGCCTACTCCGTTGAGCGCCATGGCCGGGACACCTCCCATCTTGGCTGGGTCGAGACCTTGGCCCGCAGCGGACCAAGCCCGCACGCTCGAAGCCGGGCCGTGCTCGGTCCACGCGGCAGCCGATCCTGGGTACTGCGGAGCGTCGCCCTTGAAAGCAACGGCCGTCATGCGGATAGCGTCTATCGCATCTACAGGGAGCATGGCGGCGGCAATGAGAACTCGTTTAACTTCTTCCAGAGAAGCTCGCGATCCACCGAAGTCCATCTTTATGGCGTGAAGGATTGCCATTCCCAAGTTGCCGCCGAGGTCTTCGATCGGATCCGAAATCAGACGAAGCGCTCCGCTTGTTACGTTCAAGTTGATACTGCTGAGGCCAGACAAGTAGTTGTTCTGAACCATCTCGGCCAACATATCCCAAGGAGTGAAGCGCACCTTGGCGGGATTGCCGACGGCAGCTTCAGCTTGCGCAACTCTCAACTGTTGATCGATGCGCTTGTCGACTGCGTTCGATCCACCGTGCGCGTCGACGAGGTCGATCGCATCGGCATCGGTCTTCACTTCGTACAGCTTGCCAACTTGCAAGTCTCCTCGCGGGCGGATGCCTTGCGAGCGCAGAGCCATCGAGATCTCGGCCTGTGCTTGCTTAACAGTTTGGAACACGGTCTGATGCACTTGCATCATGCGCAGCATCTGAGCGCGCTCCATTGCTGTGCGTTGCCCAGCCTTCGGCAGCGCTTCTCCGTATTCAAGAACGTCACGGCCGACGCTGGCTAGAACCTCGCGCAGCACGTACACCTGAGCGCTGAGGGATCGAATGTTCTCTGCGATGGCGGGGTCGTCGAGGCCCGGAATGTCGTTGATGCCGGCGATGCCGGTCGTCTCGCTCAACAGTCGATACTCTTTGACGAAGGCGTCGTACTCGTCCTCGAGAGTGCGCGGCGGAACGTCGTGCTTGTAGAGATCTGCCGCCTGTTCGAGCAGCGAACGAAGCTGCAAGGCCAGCTCTTTGGAATCGATCTGGCGGTCGTAGTTAATCAGATCGCCGACCGTCTTTGGGATGCGGCGGGCGTTGTCGAACTGCGCTCGAACTTTTCTGGACGGGCGCTTGCGAGGTCCGCCACCGCCTTGCAGTCGAGCTTGGACATCAGCTTTGCGGGGGTCGTAAAGAACTCCTTCGTCCCATTGCGCCGATCCGTTGTAAAGGACAGCATCGAAGTCCGTGCCAACTCGGAGGCTCCCGCGCACTCCGTGATAATCCAACAGCTCGCTGACTTTTTGCTGTGCAAGAGGGTAGCTATCGGTCGCAGATCGGTACATCTGCGTCAGCTCTCTGTACACAGTCTTGAACTGCAAGCGGTCACTCTTCCACCATTCAGCGTCATCTATTAAGTTTTCGCGAATCCACTCGTGGCAGTTCTCCGGCAGATTGCGGCAGGCATTCTGAACGGTGTGACTCTGCGCAATCATCAGGCGGTTTTCATGAGCGAAGCGAGCGCGATCGGCATCGATCAGAACCTTGTGATGACGGGGCTTCTGGTCAAACCCAATGTCTTGGCGAATAGCCCAATCCAGGATTTGCCTTTCTTGGTCGATGAGTCGCCGCGCGAGTTCGACGCTTGACTTGCGCAGGTGCTCGAAACTGCCATCGCCGACCAAGGCTTTCATTTCCTCGAACGTAATGCCACGCATTGCATAAGGCTCGCGGCTCATCTTTCTGCCAACGAAGTCAAGCTCGTCAGCCAAAAACTCCGCATCTTCGCTGCTGCGAATCAAACCTGCGAACAGGTCGGCCGGCATGGTATGACTTAGCAAGACATCTGGATCGTCGATCAGTTCGTCTACGTAGCCCACCAACTCCTCTGCGCGTCGCGACTTGGCGATCTGAGAGACAAACTGCTCTTGCCATTCATACACCTGTCCTCCTGGCAAGCGACGCCTGATGGCCGCTCCAAGCCGTTGACTTTTCTCTAGGCCAGCTAAGCGCTCCAAGGCTTCTTCTCTTTGCGCGATCAACTCAGCTCCCTTGGGACCGCGTCGATCGTCTTCGGTCAAAGTACGCAGGCGCGCGTAGATGCCCTCTACCTCTGCCTCGGCCACGCGCAGCTCTTCGACCTGTTCGGAAAGTCTAAAGCGAGCAGTTCCTCGCTTAGCCGTGTCGGCTTTCACCGATACACCATCAGCCATAATCTCTTCGATAAAGCGCTGAACTGTCGGGCCGTGCAGTTCGTCGCCGTCATGCGCGATGCCGTCGAACGAGTAGTTGCGGGCATGACCGCCTGGAATCGGCTCGGGAGGAGACCAGTTAATGTGGTTATTCAGCTTCCCATAGCGCTGAGCCAGTTCGAGTCTCGATGCGAAGTATGTTCCCGATCCCATCGCCCGACCGTTCGCGACTCCGTCTGGGTCAGCGCGCAGGCCTTCCTCAAACAGTCGTGCGTATGTCGTGCCGTGGTATCCGGTCAACTTCTCTCGGCCACCTTGGAACAGGAAGCCGTCGGGCGACGCTGTGCGTGCGTTCTTTGCAAGCACCAGTCCTCCGACCTGGATGACCTCATCGGCGCCGACGATGGCGACATCTGTGTTGAGGCGATCGTAGAAGTAGGCGTGGCGCTCGGGATCCATCCCGACCTGTCGCCACTCCTTGCTCCGCATCGCCTTCTTGGCGAGCTTGCGCACGTCTGCCTGCGATCCAGGCTGGTAGTCACCGACGATCGTGGCGAAGGTTGACTTCGGCCCACCCTGGTGGACGCTGCGAACCTTCGGACCTTTCTGGTCTTTGATTGCGCGGTACTCGTCGAGATCGATCTCGCCAGCCTCGAACTTCTGCGCTGCTTCATCGACGGCGCCCGTCGACTGCGGCATGCCCATCTCCACGTTGGTCATGCGCACTGCGTTGTCGTATCCGATCGATCGCCCTGCGCTGAAGTCAGCCTTCGGCTCGTGAACTGAGACGACGTATTCGCCTGACTTCTGGAATGCCTTGATGTCGATGCGCGTCGCAACGCGGGTTCCCGCCGGCAGCTTGCGATGAGCCCCGACTCGGTCGACCTGCTGGCCCACGAGAACGTTGCGGATCTGCTCGTCGCTGCGAGTATCAGGCACGGCCGTGAACGGCTCGACCGGCATCTCGTCGCGGACAATCTCGCGATACTGCTGGTGCGTAATGTCGCCCGCTTCGTACTCAAGAAGAGCGCGCTGAACGCGAGGGTTATACGCTCGACGTCCACGAGCTGAACGATTGCGGCGCGACGTGCGGTGCATCGGGCGCCCGCCTTGGAACAGCACGTCGCTGGTCTCGATTCTGCGCGCCATGTCCAGAGCCTTATCGGCTGCTGACTTGGCATCCATCGCGCCCACCTTCGGGTCGTCCTTCGAGGGCAGGTAAATCTCAGTGTTGTCCGTAGGGTCGATGACGACGTGCGCCCGGCCGGTGGTGTCGCCGGCAACCCGGACGCCGCCGTGCATGTGCAGCTTGGTGAGGATCTCGTCCCCGTCTACGAACAGGCCCCGACGCGCACCGAGTCGGATGCCGGCGTCGATCATCTGGTCGACCCGGCCTTTAGCGATTGCGTCAGCGTCACCCCAGAGGGCGACGATTTCATTCCGGTCTGGTCCGCCAATCGCAATGCCAGCGGTGCCGTCGGCCGACATGATCATCTTGGCATCTTCGAGATCCGCCAGCGTGGGCTCGCTCATGCCAATCGATTTGCCGCGAGCGCGGTCGAAGAACGCCGCCGCGCTTTCCTGTTCCAGCTCGACCATGGCGTCTTCACCTTTCGCCCCGAACTGCGTGCGAGCGTCGGTATTGCCACCGAATCGCGACTTCATGTCGTGGGTGTGCTCGAATACCCGGCGAACAGTGAAGCCCTCTGGCACCTGAGCGACAACTTCCTTGCCGGCTTTGACCGTCAGTCGGTACTCGGCAAGTCGCTCTTTGTGGGCGGAGTCCTGCGCAAGGCGCGACCGCCGGTAGCCAAACGACTGTCGATATGCCTCGTATGCGGCAGCAGTCCGCTGTCGTTCAGCGCTCGTAAGGTCTCGATAAACGAAGGAGCCATCGGCAGCTCGTTCGTAGATTCCGTCTGCTCTGGACGCGAGGAAGAGCCCGTAACCTTCGGCGTCGACTTCCGGGCTGAAGTACCAGTTTTGCTTTTCTTCGGCATTGATCCTTTTCGCCATGCTCCAGCCAGGAGGCACAACGCCACGGCTCGGAGATCGTAGATTATCTCTAACTTCTGCGTAGGCATCCTTAGAAAATGCCCACATATCTGGCAAGCCCTCGACGTGAGCGGCTCGCTTGCGAAGCTCCGGGTCGTAGATGAAACCGGATTGCACCTCGTCGAATCGGCGCTCGGCGATCGGAACGATCTTGCGGTCGACGAACCACCGCAGCGTTTCGTGCTCGACCTCGGAGCCTTGGCTGGCAATCCATAGCTGCCAGTGTGCGCGGCCGGCGCTGTATTCTCCAAGCTCTGGAACCTCGGCGTACAGCGGCGCCAGAGCTTCGTCGAACGACCTCTGGTAGCCACCGTAGAGGTGCAGGCCCATCGGACCCTCATGCCAGAAGTTGTCGATAGCGGTCATCATCTGAGCTTCAGGCGAGACCTTGGTCTTCGTGATCTTGCCGGTCTCAGGGTTGACCGTCTCTGTGACTTTCTCCTCGAAGCCCAGAGCTTTGGCGCGCTCTTCCGTGATGTCGAACCAACTGCGGAACTGGATGCGGTCGACCACGACGACGTCGTGATGTCCGCTTGCAAGCCGAGCGAAGTGCATCAGCTTGTTACCCAGACCGGCCGAGTTGTTCATGATGCGGTACACATCGGCGACCACATCGGCCGATGACATGTCGCTGTTCCATACGTCCAGCATCTCGCGCAGGACGTCGCGGTTCTCGTTAATGGCGCGGTCGTTGACTAGGGCCAGGAAGTTGCGGCCGAAGTCGTTGCCGTTGCTTTGGACGCTAGTGCCCGGAGACTCGCCGGCGCCCGGAAGGCCGGAGTCTTTACCCGGGAGTTTGCGCTTCGTCCATGCGAGATACTCCTCAAGATCGAACTCCCCCTTGCGAGCTGCTTCGATCCATTGCATGAGGCTGTCTTCTGGATCGAGCATTGTGTCCAGGAACGCAGCTTCATGTGGGAACGGCGAGGCCATGCGAGAGAAGTGCGACCACGCGAGCAGGGCGCCTAGCTCATTTGGGTCGTCGTTTCTACGGAGGCTTTCTTTAACTCGCACGCTTAGGTCGAGGCCGCGACTTGCAGCGTCGATCTGCTCCGGCGTCATTCCGCGCAAGGTTTCCTGAACATAGCCCCCCGGCTTCATGCCGGTGATCAGGTTCTCCGGCGCCATCAGACCTACGTCTTCGCCGGAGAACTCTGCCATAAATCGGATGAAGGATGCCCGAGACTTGAGGATGTTCGGCCAGCGGTTGCGCAGCTTCTTGATCAGAGCGATGTTCTCATCGTCTGCTTCGCGCGGCTGACCCTCTTGCTCAGACCACTTGTTGATTCTGTTCAGCGGACGCTGTACCGGATCCGTGCGCTTGCGGTGGTTTTCGAGTTTGCCTCCGACTCGTGCCGCAACTTTGCCGCGCGGGCTGGTTTCTTTCGGCGCCCTTAGCCCTTCAAATCGTCCGCCTTGAGCGAGGAACTCGGGGTCTCGCCAGCGCTCGTTTTCGGTTCGGATGCTTGAGGCGTCGATCCCGGGGCCACCGTATTCGTCGGCGAATCGGTGGTAGGCTTCGTCGACACGCGGCGCATACTTCCGAAGAATATTCTCGGCCGCTGTCCTGTCGTCGGCAGGGAGGTATCGGAGGTAGCCTTCTCCGTTGATGTCTTTGCTCCAGTCATTGTCGATGTAGTTGGCTTGAGACTTGAATCCGCGTTCAGCGGGCAGGTTTCGGATGTCGTCGCCGAGAACCTCCTCGACGATCTCCTGCATGGTTTCGAGGTAGTCGCTCGATTTGTCGGAGATCTCGTCAGGAGACGTGATCATGTAATCGAACGTGTTCACTCCGTATGGCGTTGCCACAGGAGCGATGTGACCATGCAGCTCCGGGTTAACTTCACTCATCTTGGCCTGGATGCGCGCGACGTCTTCGTCGGTTCCCGCGCGACCGAGGTCAAACATTAGGCCGTGAGCTTTTTCAATCGGAGTGCCGGGCTCAAGAACCGTGTGCCAAGCCGAGGCGTCCTGACGCAGGAGCGTGCCGTTAGTCGTGGCGTACACGTTGACCTTGCGCACGGCTTCTGGTGTCAAGACTCCTAAGTCGTCGACGGCCTCACGAGAGACAACGCCCGTACCGGGACTGACCACACCTTCGTACAAGCCGCCTACGCGAGCGAGCACGACGTCGTTAAGGCCGGCGTCTTCTTCGATGCCGGCGCCCGTTCCTCGGCCGAGCGCTCTATCGGTAGCGTCTTGCAGGGCCGCAGTAACTTTCGGGTCAGCCGCAGCAGTGCCGGGCTTCTTTGCCTCTTCGGGCTGCATGCCTTTGAACAGGGCCGACGTGGCGCCGGGGCGCGACTCGACTACCTGGGCAACCTTTGCGATCTTGCGACCGCCTTGCAACAACAAGCCTTCTTGCCTTCCCTCTTCGCGCACGCGCTGCTTAGTAGCAACATCCATGTAGAAAGGGTCGCTCGGGCTGTCCGGCAACGGAGCGTCTCCACGTTGGCGCTCAATAACGTGACGCATGACGGCGTCGACGTCGTCATCGATTCCTCCGAATAGGCGGACCTCACTGTCTGCGACAAGAAACTCGTAGACCTTGGCAACGCGCTCCTTCATCAACTCGAAGGCATCGTTGACATAGTCCGGCAAGCCGGGAATGTTTCCCTCTCGCAAAGACACTTCCATCATGTCTGCGAGGATTTCGTCAGCCTCTACTGACCAATCCTGCGGCCACGTGCCGTCTTCGTTTAGGACAACAGCTTTATCCTCGTCCCACCTAAACCCTTCTTCTAGAGAAGCCCGCGCTTCGCCACGTCGATTGATTGCGTCGGCGACATCTTGCAGGGCACCATCTGCCAGCCACTCCGGCGGCGTTGTGCCACTGAACAGACGACGACGCATGCGGTGCATCAACTCGTGTGCGAGCGTCGTGACGTCAGCCTGCTGGAACAGGTAGATAAGATCTTGACCGAAGCCCTCGACGTCTGTCGGGTTTGGGTTGCGCCCGATAAGGCCGCGAGCAGGATCGTACTCCGTTCCGCCGAGAGTAACTTTCGGCGCTTGCGTTCGAGCTTCAAAGTCTGCTACCGCGCGCTCGGCCAGAGCCCGCACGTCTCGCTTAAACTTGGACTCCGCAACAGGGTCAAACCTCCCCCCGGTTTTTGCATCGAACTTGGCCCGCATGCGCTCATAGCGCTGCTGAAAAGCCGAGTCTTTCATCAGGGGGCCAGACAGAAAAGCCTCCGCGTCTTCGAGAGCGTGCTCTCGAAACTCGCGCATGCCCCCAAAGCTGAGATCCGGGTCGCCAAACAGGCCGGCCAAGATGCGGTTATAGATCCGTTCAGATTCGCTGACCTTCCCAACTTGACGCTCAGCGGCGTCTAGCGATTCTCCTAGCGCTTCCAAGTTTTCGACGAACCTCGGGTCTTCCATAAGCTCGTCGTAAACCACGTTGAGATCCTCAATCAGGTCCATCTCGTCTCTCACGGCTTTGCCCGTCACGGAATCCTTGAGTGACTTGAGCGCGCCGGGAGTGCGCTTGCGAATGCCGTTGATGGCTCGTGCTACTTGGTACGCTCCGCGCAGAGCGTAGTCGAGTCCGACGCCTAAAGTCGCCCCGTCCATCGCGAGCTTCAGCTTGGCCTCGAAAACGTTGTCGTCATCGTCCGGGTTAAACCAGTCGATGCCAAACGCTTGATTGACAAAGCTGCCGTCGCCTGGATCGCGCATCATCATCTCGCCGACGAATACTTGCGCTTCGATTGCGGCGCCAGCGCTCATCCACTTCAGCAACCGGCGTCGCTTTGATGCCGCCGGGGCAAGGGCGGCGATCCGAGACGTCGCCATTGTGTTTGCCAAGTTGCGCGCAATAGCGCTATGACGAGCGGCGCCAACAAGACCTGCGCTGATTGATGCAACCGGCGTCGCAACATATCCGGCCGCCTTGCCAACAGAGGCAGCTTTGGCTGCCCCTGGGATTTGGCTTAAACCCTTGAGGCCCGGAGCGAGCTTGGTGACACCCTTTGCAGCGAAGCCGGCACCCTTTGCTACGGCGCCGCCTCCGACCAAGAGGCCGGTGATCTCGCGACCCATTGCGCCGACAATCGTCGACGTCTGCACGCGCGCTTCGGCGTCAACCCACGGCGAGATCTTGCGCAGGGTTTCTTTGTCGGCCAGTCCAAAGTAGTAGGCCAAGTTCAGCGTTTCACCGATTCCGGTCTGGAAGCCGGCCACTGGTGCCCGGTACAGGTCTTTCGCGTCACTCCACTGGAGACCTTCCGACGCAGCTTCGCCGGCAGCAGCTTCAGGCATAGGCCCGTATGCGGGAGCGCCACCGGCGACATAGTCGTCGCGGTTCAGCATTGCCATCACCTCCTCTTGACTCAGGCCTTTGAACTGGCCCTTTGCGACAGTTCCCTTTTCGGGATCCTGCGGAGTATCCGGCTGTTGATTGTCTTGGATTGCCATCTGCCTATTGCTGCTCTTCGTAGTAGGTAGCGCGAGCTTGCATCAACTCTGTAGTCACGACTCCTGGGAACTTTGCCATCATCGCAAGCTGTCTCTCGATTACGGATCTTCGATATTGCGGCTCAAGAGCCTGATTGAAGCCGGGCGTGCCTTGGAAGTAGGCGATGAACTTTGCGTCGTCGAAGAGCACGTCGCTCATTTGCTGTGCAACATCCTCGTCTTCAGGGTCGAAGTACAGGCAGTTTGTCGGGTGGAACAAACGGTCGAGCTGCCTTTTGACATTTCCTTTGTGGCTATCGATGTTCACATAGTATTGAGCTTCTTCGCTCTGATACACAGGAACCTTTCCTTCGCGAACGTGATTCGGGTTTACTTTGCCCAGCGCAGCCATCGTCAAAATAGTGTCAATCATGAATGGCCTAAATCCACCCAACCCAGGCTGCATTGGACCCGCTCCCATCTTGTCGTTCGGGCTAGGCTTGAGCACGTTGCCTTCTCCGATCAGGACACTTCCATTCGCGATGTTCATCGACCAGCTCATGTTCATCAACTCTTCGATGTCTCGCAGGCGAGCAGCGTAGTTTTTGCTCGGGTCGTATTCGCCGTTGGCAGGAAACACCGCGTACTCCTGGACGTTTTTGAGAGCAGAATCAAGTTCCTCTCGGTCGGCTTCTGAGAGCTTCCGCCCTCGCGATCCTGCAGGGGTATGCGGAATCATATCCATGTACCCTTTAGATCGCTTTGCAGCTAGGTCGCTATCTTTGGGATCTTGCACTCCAAATGCAGGATCGTACACGTTGACTGTCGGAATCCTAAATCGAGCGCTGGCAGATTCCTTGTCTTGCTGCGCAGTAACAGAGACGTACGCTTGATACGCATTTCCGTACTCATCGTTACTCGACATCCAGGCATTGAAGGCGCTGCGAACTTGCGCCTTCGGCATATCCTGAACCTCCTCCGGCGTCTTGCCAAAGAACTCGCCGTCGCTTCCGAACGAGTAAACGAGAAACTCGTCGAGCAGTTCCTCGCGGCCCTTGCCTGTAATCATGAGCATGTCGTCCCACGTCATGCTGTTGTCTGGCCCAAGTCGAGCTTGATAGATTGCTACGCCGGTGTCTTTGTCTTTGCCGATCCGCTCTTGCAGCATCACTCCAACTAGGTCGCGGCCAGCCTGCAAGCGCAAGTAGGGAGTAGTGTGCTTGTCGATATAGGCTTCGACATCGGAGCGCAGCTTCTGCGTAATACGCTCGGACTCGCGCCCGTAATCGCGGTCTGGGTCTGCCGCAATCTTTTCCAGTTCCTCCGCCGCGTTCAGGTGCATCTGCGAAAGAACGTCATAGTGCGTTTCCCCTGTATCGCTTTCGGGGTCGGCCGGCTGCACGATCCACTGGTTGTACTTAGCAACAGACTGGAACTCGGCAGACTGGTTGTCTGGGTCTGCCGCCGCATAAAGGTTCTCTGCCTTTAGGTAGTCCGTGAACGTTTGCTGAATCGTTTCGGCAGCGCGCTGCTTAGGCTGCGAGCCTCGGGCCAAAGCGTCAGTCAGGCGCTGCCACCCGGCCTGATTGATAACTGCATCGTCTGCTGCTTTATCGACGTCCTCTTGCTTGAGGGTGCCGGCCATGTGCTTCATGTACAGCGTGCGGAACGCGCGGTCTTGAACATCGGGATCCTTCGTCGCCGCCTCGAACTTGTCGCGCGTTTCGCGCAGCATGGTCTCCGCTTGCATCACGGAAATCGGATGCCCGTTAGCAGCGCTGGTCGACACGACGTCTTGAATCACGTCGCGGTCAGTGCGCAGATCCGTTGCAGCGTCAGGGTCGCGATAGAGGTAATCACGAATCGTGTTCCTTGCATTGGTCTCGACCGTGTTGCGAAGACGATTCTCTTCTTGAAGGATCGACTCCTTGCGCTGCGCGCCGACGACGTTCATGCCCTCGCGCAAGGTGTCGATGGCATTTCTGATTGTCGCGTCAGCACCTAGGCGCACGTTGCCGACCGTCATGTCTTTGAGCAACCGCGCCAGCTTTTCGCCTTTAGCTACGATCGAGTCGACCTCTTTCGATGACTTAGCTTCCTTCAGCGCTGTCTCGAACCACTCAGCATATGCGACCGCGACAACCTCGCGACCGCTTTCGCCGCGCTCTTGGTAGTACGAATCCGACAGGACTGCGATGTCTGCGATGGCGTCCTCGGGGCGACCATCGAATGTGTCGGTCACATCGCCTTTGTACTGGTCGTCGCGGAGTTGCTTGCGCTTGTTGTTGCGAGCAGTAAACACATTCTGCTCGAACACCGGCGTGTACTGGTTCATCTGGTTGACGTATCCGCGACGCATCGCGGCCGTCATGTTGCCCGGACCCTGCATAGCAAGGTTGACCTCGGCGGTGATCCGGTCGTCGTCCACGTATTCGAGCGGATCCGAGAGAGCCTCGACTTTGTCGAGCAGCGCCTGCCCGTTCATGCGCCCCAGCTTCGCGCCGGCGTTCTCCTCAATCGCCATCTGCAACAGGGGGTTCGCATCGCGCAGCTCTGGGTACTTCCGGCTCAGAGCCTTCCAGCCCTTGGACGCCAGCGTGCGGTAATCGTCAGCCGTCATCTGACTGACAGCCTCGCTGCCGGCCAGCGACTGCTGCACGGCGTACTCTTCTACCTGTGCCCCCAGGAGCTTGTCTAGGCCCGGTGCGAGCTGCCGGAAGGCTTCCGCGACTTCCATGTACTGGCGGGCTTCGGGGCTCTCTACGCGCTGTTTCTGTGGCTGTACGTAGGTGCTAGTGACCTGCGCACGAGGCTGCAAACGCAGCGTCGATCGCAGCTCTGGCTGTTGCCCTCGGAGGTTTCGCTGTGCCATTTGGTTCAGGGGCTAAAGCTAAAGATGTCGAAGCCCCGGCTCGTATCGAAGAAGGTCTTCTGGGTCAACTTGGTAGGGTCGGCCATCGAGCCCGCCGGCAGGCTGTAGTCCGCAAGGGTGCTGCCGAACAGGGAGGCCAGCTTGCCGGCTAGCAACGCGGCGCCCGGCTTCTCGACCGGCACCATGTTCATTTGGCTCATGCGGTTGGCCGCAGTGGTGTTGACCTGTTGCAGCCTGTCGCCGGTAGCCTGATCGGCCCACCTAGATTGGATGTCGGCTGCCACCTGATAGTCGGCGACCTTCTTGAAAGTTTCGTCGACGGCATCGGTGCTCGCTCCACCAGTTTCGTAAGCCGCCAACAGGCCGCGCGACGCGACACGTCGAGCCTCGCCCATAAACTGGGCCATCTCCTGCGCGCGGGCTTGGCTTTCTTGGCGAGCCTGCCGCGCCACTTGTCGGTACTGGTGGTTGGCGTCGCTAACGGCAGCGTCGAAGATCTGCTTGTTATGGGCTTTGCGGTAAGCCTCTTCGGCTTCCGCCTGCGCAGTGGCTCCGAAAAACTCACTGAGAGCTCCAACCGACTTCAGGCCGAATGAGATGTTCGCCGCCGCCGCCGGCGACGTGGCGCCCATTGCCAATGCTTCTGGCGTGATACACATTAGAAAACGTCGACCCCCTCAAGGCTGAACAGGCAGTAGCCATCCTGCGGGCTACTTACCTCGAAACCGAGCGCTCGCAGGAAGCGGATGTTTGCGGTCGCTTTTTCGCTGACCATGTTCTCCAGCCGCTCGAACTCTTGGAGCCACTCGTAGAGCAGATGCGAGCTTGCCTCAATCACCAGCCGAGGATGCTTGCGCAGGATCTTCGATCCCATCATCCAAGGCACCCCGACGCTGGGATCCGCTTGCGTGGCCTTGCAGCCGTAGATCGCAGCGATGTCGCCCCCGAAGTAGACCGACAGCGACGTTTCGTCGCATTCGATCTGATACTTGAGAACGTCGGCGTAATCGACGCCAGGAAACGCGGCTTGCATTTCGACCACATCTTCTGGCCTGAGATCGCGAGCCAGCCGAATGCAGTCGATGACTTTGGCTTTGTGCACGTGGATGTCAACCAATGCGCCGCCCCTTGCTGTCGTAACGCATGCGGATCTCCGCAGCAGAGAATGAGCACGGCATCGCCGTGTCGTTTTCGATGACGAAGTCGTATTCAGTATTCTTCGCCATGACCGGCACGCGCAGGCGACCGTCCTCCTGCGAAAGCGAGCCGATGGTCGCAGAGCCCGACTCGACGTTGAAACCGCTGTACTTCACCGTCCAGGAGTCGCGGTACTTCGGAGTCACCGTGACCTTGAAGAACAGCGTGTCGTCGAACAGCAGGTCAATGTATCGGACCTGCATGCGGCCCGAGACCATCGCGCTGTCCCCGTTGCGGCTGCGGCCGCGCATGTAAAACGCGCCAAGATCGTGCCGCATGTTGTACTTGTGGCCGACGTAGAACTTCTTCGCCGACTGGTCACCCGGAACCGTGACGATCGCGGAGCCCTCAACGTAGGAGGGCGTGTGCACGGCGCCAGCTTTCTGGCCGGCGGCGGTGCGCTCAATCAGGATTAGGTCCGAGCCGGCCTGATAAGGCAGGACGACCTCGGTCTTGTTTGTCGCCGAGTCATACGTGGTCGTGCACGCTTCGTCGTCGACGCGACAGTCGAGCCTGTAGACGAACTGCTCGCCGGCGTCAGCTTGCCCGTCCTGGAACTGGGCGACCTCGATCACGTTCCTGCCTCCGCGCTCGACGATCATGTACAGCGAGGTGTCGGCAAACTCCATGTCGATTACGACGCCGCCGCCGCCGGGCTCGTACTTCGACCATGCGGACTGCACGCGCTCGCGGCCTTGATCCGCGAACTTGTACATGTACAGGCCGTCGAAGCCGTCGGTCTGCACGGCGAGCATGTTCTCAATGCTTGTCGCAGTCATCCGCGTCGCGTCGCCGGCCATGTACTTCGGCACCTGCTCGCTAACCTCGAACGCCGCGTACAACGGCTGCTGTCCGCCGCTTTCGTTGCGCATCTCGTTGACGCCGGCATAGTCGACTCGATTGAAAGCGAAGTACATCGAATCGCCTAGTGCGACAGGGTCGCACTCGATCGCAGACTTAAAGTTGCCGACGTTCATCAGCGCCGCTGTCTTCGGCGTCAGGAGGTCGCCCGCGCTGTCAATGCGGAACTGCGTCTGATTGCTGAAGATGATGCAGTCTCGCGACGTGAGGACCGCACTGCGCAGCAGGCTGACCTTGTCGGTCGTCGCGGTCATGTCGATGCGATCGGTGTCGAGTAGATCGACTACCGTGGTGCGGAAGAAGTTGTTGACGTTATCCGCTTCGCTCAAGGCAACGCTTTCGCCCGAGCCCACTACAAGCCGACCCCTGTGATACGTTACGAAGGCAATCGGGTTGTCAACGAAACTCGGGAACGGATTGCTTGTGTCATCGCCTGCCGCGCGAGACTCAAGCGGCATAACCGAAACCTTGAAGTAGGCATTCCCTTCATCGTCGACGATCGACGCGAAGCGGAGGGGCAGCGTGCTCTCGTCCCATCGGTACTGCACGTTCGGGCCGACATCCTCGTTCCAGAGACCGGTGCCCATCGCCTCTCCGGTATTGTCTACCTCAAAGCGCAAATAGTATTCGTCGACATCGGTGTCCGGGTCGCCGGAAACTTTAATGCGAAAATCGTTCGGCGCCTCTTTGGGCAGATCGGCGAATGTCTGCACTGAATCCTTAACGAGATTCATAGAGTCGCCGCCAAAGCTATCCTCCACGTCGATAGTGAAGTCTTCGCCGTCGGGTCGGCGAATCCAAAGCGTCGACCCAAAGCGATCTACAACGAAGTCTGCGCTCGTGCTTGTGCCAGTGGTCGTGTCGTCTACGACTACTAGCTCAAACGAGTCATGATCGAACTCGTAGAACTGCCATGTTTGCCCGAACTCTCCTGAACTCGCTGAGGGCAGAGTTGTCTCCCATACCGTGTTGTCGAGCAGCTCTGCAAAGTCCACCGTAATCGCATTCGCTACGTCAGTTCCGATTGATGAGCCGGTCACTCCGACTACTGTCGGCCGACCTTTGTAGTTGCCACTAAAGGGCTTGAAGTCAGCAGGGTCTGTGCTGAAGACGTTTTGCAAGTACCTGCTAAACGAGCCGTCGACTACAAAGGAGTCTCGGTTGACATTTAGGTTGTTTTGAAAGTCTGCCGCAGAAGCGTTGTAATCAAAGTACAGCGTGAACCGTTCCCTTTTGTCATACCACTTCGTGGTCTTCTTTAGCCTGCGATTGAAATACTCCCGCAGTCGAACGCGATAGCGAATCTCGAGCCGGAAGGTGCCGGCAGTCGCGCCGGGACGGTAGATAGTTTTTTCGAGCGGGTTAGGCGTAGACCCAACGCGAATCAGACTAGACGTTCCGCCTTGTCCAGAAATCGTCTGCTGCAAGTTTTTGGCGATGCGGTCGGTGCCGATCAGGGGTCGGTCTCCTGAGACACCGTCGGGCGTTTGTCCGCCGTAGTTATCGCCGTCTGGTGATTGATCCGAGAGCGAGTACCTCGTGTTATCAAGAATGATGTCGTACTTCGACCCGTAATCTCCGCTGACGATTGTGACCAGCGCTCCGTTGTTGTACTCCTGCGTGAGATCGGTCGCCGGCTGCACGATCTCCTCGGTGTTTACGGCGAACGTGTAATCGCCTGCTGTAAAGAACTTGATCTTGTCCGCAGATGTTGCGGTTTGCAGGTATGCGTAGTTTGAGTACGCATCTCCGTTCTCGTCTTGCATCTCGACCGGCGATCCCGTCAGCAAGTCGTATGCACTAATCGTTTTGTCGTCATTGACGACTAGCGCGTACCGCTCGCTCGGAGACCGATCGATGATGTGCAGCCGCTGGCTGTCGCCGGCGCTGCCGACGTCCGCAATGAACTTGCTCGGGTTCCGCTTGATCAGACCCTCGACCGTGCTGGCGTGCGTGTTGATGCTTTCCTTTGCTTGGTTAGGAAAGCGCAGGTTCTCGGCCTGCTGGCTTACGCCGCCCAGAAGGTTGGGTACTGACTGGTCGAACAGCGTCATTGACTATGCATGTCGCGCGGCGACTGTCGGTACGTAATGCGGCTAATGTCGTAGGCGTCCGACAGGCGGTAGTCCGCCTCTTCGGATTCGTGCAGCTTCATGTCCGCGAGCGCGCGGATCTCCTCTTCGCTAGGCACGCGATCTTGCAAATCGTTTAATACTCGCATGCGGAAGATGCGCGCTGCACGGTGCATGATGTACTGTCGCACCGGCTCGGGCAGATCCTCGTATGCGATGTCGCGGACGATGTTCGCTTTGACGTTGGTCGTCCACGTGTAGGTGCGCTTTTCGAGATCGTAGATCTTGCCGCCGCGCACGGCGAAGTTGTGCTGGCGCTTGTTGTATGGGCGCACCGCGAGCCCGTCGGCAGGAGCAAGGATCTCGTCGTCGCTGTTGCGAGTCAGTTCGACCTCGATGTCCATGTTGAAGTTCCAGCCTTCAACCAGCACAACGCGAGTGATCTCGTTCAAGATGTTCTCTGCCATAGCAACATCACCGGTCTGTCCACCGGTGATCGTGTTGACCGGCGCTTCGCCAATCGCTGAGAGCATCGTGTTGACTGCTTCGAGTTTTGTCGTGCCTGCCATCTACTTAGGGGAAGGTGGGAGAGGGCCGAAGCCCCCTCCCGAAACACACAAGAAAGAACACCCTGATAAATCAGGTTGACTTTACGCAGAAGCCTGAGTGATCTTGACAGCGCACTCGGGGCGCAGCACACCGTGACCGACCGCCATCTTGGCGACCATCACCCATGCCTGCCGGCGGATATCCCACTCGGTCTCAAAGGCGAGATCCATCAGCGAAGCCGTAGCAGCGGCTTGCTTCTGGAACACCAGACCGTTCAGGTAACCGTTGACCGAAGCGTCCGTACCACCGTAGTTGCGGTTAAGATCGTCGTTGCGGTTGCCGACAATGTCGGTTCCTCCATCAGACGAGTCGTTGTTCGCGTGCGGGAGGTGGTTCGTCATCACGATGTTGATGCCAGCCACACTCAGCACGCTGCCACCTGCGATGCTGCCTGAGCCAGCGTAGTCGCGGTTGACAGCCTTTTGCGAGTTGACGAGGTCGTAGTATTCCTGCGGAGCCAACGCTGCGTAGCGATCGGCCTTCGGAACATCGGCTTCGTCGAGCTTCTGAGCAGCGTCGAACAGTGCGCCGACGAGCAGGTCGCCCGCCGCTTCCGAGCTACTCGCGCCGTCGAGGTCGATGCCAATCGCACCGCCACCAACAGGGCCGCCATCCACTGGCGCGGTGGTTTGCGATGCCGCAGTGAAGATTGCCTTGGCGACCATCTGGTCGTAGTTGTTAGCGAGAGCGCGGCCCAGCTCCTGGGAGTAGATGCCGCGAACGCCGTTGTAATCGTCCATCAGCTCATCGACCTGATCCACCATAGTGGCCGCGAGGCACAGCTCGTTGATGTAGATCAGACGCTCGCTGCGACCGATGATGCTGGTCTTGCCGTCAACGGTGTGAGTCGTCAGGTCAGAGCTGCCGTTGTTGTCGTTGACCGACGTGGTGTACAGGTCGTCGCCCGGCGTGAAGTATTTGTGCGAAGCGCGGCCGAAGACCGGGAACTTCGCAGCTTTACCGTTCTCGATCTGACGAGTCATGTGAAGCTCACGGAAAATCGTGGCCTCGCGGAACTCGGTCAGAATCTCGCCACCGAAGGTGCGCTTGAACAGCGTGGTGGCGTAAGCGGATTGGTTGTTAGTGTCGTTGTTTGGGCCGCCGAATGAAAACAGCGGAGTGGTGCTAGTCGTAGTAGCCAAGGGATTGTCCTCCTAGAGGATCGAGATGAAAGAGGTTGTTAACGGATACCTGCGCCAAGACGCGCCTTGACTTGACTGAAGTAAGGCTCTTCGCGATTCCTGTAACGCTTGTCCCGCATTGCTTCTACCATCTCGTCAGCCGACTGGAAGGGGGCTACACCGGCGGTGGCAGTTGAGCCTTCGATGTTGCGCGTCGGTTCGGGGCCTCGGCCTCCTTGCGCTGCGCTCACCAAAGACTGGATCGCCATCTCTCGGGCACCTTGATCGGTGCCGTCGACGAGCCGGTTGTAGGTTTCAATCTGTTCCGCAGACCAGTTCTTCTCTGCCCAACTGGCGAGTTCTTGGTATTGGCTAAGAGTCAGATCTGCCTGCCAGATGGCATTCAGCTTCTGAACTTCGGCCAAGGCCTGTTGGCCTTGGATGACTGTGTCGACGAGTTCTTTCGATACGCCAGCTTGCTGTAGCTGCTCGTACCGTTCTTTGCTGACCTCGCCGTCGTCAGCAAACTCCTGGCTCATCGCCAAGATGTTCTCTAGCGATAGAGCTTCGGCATCCGAATCTTCGGCTTCTTGCTCGGCTTCTTGCTCGGCTTCTTCTTTGACGTCTTCTTGTTGTAGTGACTCGGCATCTTGGGCCTCCTCTTCCTGGGGCTGATCCTCGACTTGCGGCTCTTGAATCTTGGTGACCTCGCCAGTAGCTAGGTCTTTGACTTCATCGCCGCGAAACTCTACGGCTTCGCTCATAGCTGTTCCTCCTCGGGTTGTGCTTGTTGTAGCTGTTGCTCGACAACAGCGTTGCCGGCGGTCTCGCCGACGTTCAGTGCAGCCTGCATAGCCTGCTGCTGCATCGCGGCCTGTTGCGCAGCTTGCTGCTCCGCCGCGATCTCTTCTTCGGTCTTGACCAGACCCTTGTACTCAATGCCGAGCGACGCAGCCTTGCGGCGGACGAACTCCTGCATGTTGAGTGTTTCAAGAAACGCCGGGCCGAAAGTCTGCACGCCTGACGCAATCAGTTGGTCTAGGCGCGCAGAGTCGGCCTGTCGACCGAGTGCTTCTACTCCGACGACGATCACTGCGTCGACGTACTTGCGCGGCAGCTCCGGCAGCGCGCGAGTCTTCTTCATGCTTTCGATCATCAGCTCGATGAGCGGCATCTGAAGCTCAAGGCTGAATAGCGAGTACACGCCGCCAAGCTGACGCTCGATCGCGGCCTGCACGCTGCGGACCTCTTCGGCCGTCACGCGCTCTGCGTTGCGGATGCCGGCTTCGACCAGCATAAACGCATAGCTGAGGCGCTGCTCGATCTTCTGCACTGACGAGAACGCTACTTGCAGATCGGCGCCCTTTTGCACTTGCAGCACGCTAACGTCGCTGGCGTTGCCCTCGCGCACTGCGAGGTTCGGAGCCTTGGCAATCGTCTTGGCCCGAGTCGTGCCCGAAGGGTTGACAAGGAACAGAGTCTTGGCCGAGGCCGCGCTGGCCGACACGATCGACTGCTGCAACGACTCAAGCGACTGCAACTCGCCGAGATACTCCTCGACGTAGCTACGGCCGTAGTGGTCGTCGCCTTTCGGCACGATCATGCGCGGCGCCATGTAAGGCATGAGTTCGAGACCGTAAGTTTCCTCGGTCTCCGGCATGATCACTCCGCCGATGGCTTGGTACTTCTTGTACTTGTCGCCGTCTCTGTACACCTTCGTGTACATGTCGACCATGTTCTCGGTCTGATAGTGCGCCGACGTGCGAGATCGCGCATGGCCGGCGTGCTCCAGCATCACACGTTGGAACGTCTCGTCGCCGACCAGTTGCTGTAGGTCATCGAGCGAGATCTGCTCTTTGATGATCAGCTTCTGGATCTTGCCAACCGAGTCGCGGCGGATCACGAAGTTGTGCAGGTCGTAGACCCGCACGCCGCCCTTGTCTCGGAAGTGCAGCACGCAGTTGCCCGAGATCAGCAGGTGCCGCAATGCGGCGAACATAGGCGAGCGGATCCCCTGGCGCTCGATCTCTCGGATCACAGCCTGCTCCCAAAGCGATAGGCCAGTATCGATTTCAGCAGCTACTTGATCATCTTGGCCGATCGTAGCCTTCGCTTCGGGCGTTAGCTGGAGCCGAAAGAACGGCGCGTTTGGGGGCAGCAACGCCAGCAGCAGTGAGCTGGCTAGGTTGTTGACACCGCGCGCACCGATGCCCTGATAGGGCACCGGCAGGTCTTGTGTTGAGTTGTGCGCGATCGGCGGCATCACCGCCGGCAGCGTCACCGCTGCGCATGCACGCGCACGGTCGAGGTAGAGTTCGCGGTCGGCGACAAGCGACTCGTACTCGGCAGCGCAGTTCTCAGCCATCAATAACCTACGCCGCTGCCCCCGCCCTTACTCGCGCCAGTGGTAGTGGAACCCTGTCGCGGAATGCGAAGCGAGAATCGTTGACCCGGCTTGCGGCGCTTGGGCTCGTCAGCAGCGGTCTTGATCTGTTCGGTCATGCGCACCGGAGGCGCGGGCGGGGCCGCAGGTTTGGGAGGAGGGGGTGGTGGCGAATAGCTACTACTGCCGAAACACATCGTCGCTCTCCTGGTTTTGCCAAGCCTGCACGGCTTTGAGTCTGCTGATGACGTCGACCGAGCCAGCCCGACGCTGCGCCTGCACGAGAGTCTCCTCGGGTGCAATGCAGGTGTTCGGGAACGCATCTTCGAGCCACTCGATCAACTTGTCGTCAATCAGCGGCGCGCGCTCGAAATGCTCTGGTGCGTCGGTCACGACGCAAGCGTAGCAAAAAAAAATGCAGAGGCAGCCCCCTCAGACTGCCCCTGCGTAAATGTTTGCGCGTCCCTAGTTACTAGAACGGAACATCGGAAAAGTTGGCCGCAGGCTGTTCGTTACCCCCGAAAGCCGCAGCCATCTTGTCCTCCATCTTGTCCTCCATCTTGTCCTCCATCTTGTCCTGACCTTGGTCAGACTTGGATCCCGCGAACTCCCAGTTGTCCACGATGACCTCGACCTTCGAGCGGTTCTGTCCGCTCTCTTTGTCTTGCCAGCGCGACTGTCGCAGCTTTCCCTCAATCAGGAAAGACTTGCCCTTTTGCCCAAATCGGGCAAAGGCTTCGGCGCGCTTGCCGAACAGGATGCAGTCGAAGAACGATGCTTCGTCTTTGTATCCGCCTTGGCCGTCAGGCATGCGCTCGTTGACAGCGATGCCAGCCTTGACGATGGTCGTGCCAGACTTGCCCTGGCGGGATTCGGGGTCTCGTGTGAGGTTCCCCATGAGGATGACGCGGTTGTAGCTCATGATTCGTAAAGGGTTAGCCGTCGCGCGTATTCGGCGAGGTGCAGCGCGTCCGCGAGACCTGCTGACACCTTTGTCTGAAAGCGATCGGCGATTGATGGGTGTCGCTCGGCGGCGACAGCCCGACTGACCTCTTTGGGATCTTGGCCTTTCTTGCGGCCTCCGTAGATCAGCTTTTGCCATTCCTGCGGCCTGGGTCGCAGGATCTTGACGCTGCACATTTTAGCGCAGGCGAGGGTCTCTCCGAAGATCTTCCCGAAGTTAAAGGTGGACACGATGCCCGGACGGCGGACTCCACCACCGGGCATCGCTTGCACCTGCTCTAGCGCAACGCAGCGCGCGCCGAGCAAATGGGCTTCCATAACTGAGCAAGCCAGCTCCCCGTCGATGAGGGGCATCTTGGAGTCGTGTAGGAACTCGCCGGTCTCGTCAATGACGGCGATGTGGCCGGTCTTGCCGGGGTCGATTCCGATGAATCGCATGGAAGTGCTAGATCAACTCAGGCTGCTCTAGTGGATCTTCCCCTTCAGCCTCGTCGGCGACCGGCTCGACCTCTGCGGTCTCGGCGATCTCCTTCTTGGGCTGCAAGTCAGGCGGCAGTTCGGTCATCGGCTGCGGCATCGACGCGGCCTGCACGTCCTGCACCTCCTCGACCGACTGGAAGCCCATGGTCGTTTCTGGCAAGAACAGACCGATGAACATCGTCGCCGCGCGGTAGCGCAGCATGAGATCCGGCATCGTGCGGTACTTGCTGTTCTTCGTCCAGCCCTCGGCCTTCGCCAGTTCCATGTTGACGATCGGCCCCTGTAGCAGTTCGCCGGTGTCAGCGCAGGTCGCCTCGCAGACATAGTCGCCATCCTTGATGGCCCAGCGGATGCCGCCACGGATGCGCGGCGAGTTGTTCGCCAGGGCGATCTGGAACTTGGCCGTCATTGCCGGCTTGCCATGCAGCACGTAGGTGTTCTGCATGAACAGCATCGGGTCGCAGCCGAGGCGGTGCGCAGCCTGCAACGCGATGAAGCAGTCCTGCGGCTTGCCGTTGTATTGCTTCGGCACAAGGCTCGAAGTCGAAATGATCTTTGCTTGTTCTTTTACTTGTGCTAGGTCGCTCATCGTGGAGCCTCCATCGTGAGTTGGCCGGATTCACGGTATCCAGGCCACTTGTTGCTTTCGAGGCAAGCCTTGTAGCTTCTCAAGTCTTCCTCGTACTTAACGCGACCGGCGGCGATCATGTCATCGCTGGCCCAGTAAACGGCCACCAAGTACGGCGGTCGCGGTTCCACTGCGATCCAGTAGAACATGTTCGAGTCGAGTCCGCATCGGCGTGCAAGGTCTAGATAGAACGCGGCCTGCACATCGTATCGGAAGTCCCTGACGCTGTACCAGAATCGGCGCATCTCCGCCGACTTCGTGGTCTTCAGGTCAACAAGGCTGCCAGAGTCGCGCAGCCAGTCGATGCGACCGCGAATGCCAAGGCCGGTCTCGTCGCACTTCGCGAACGCGGACACCTCAGCTTGTCCCTGAGACAGGAGTTGCCCGGCGTATTCATGCTCGCGCACGGCTTCGGCGGATCGGCACGCATGCTCGTACATGTCTGCCGGCACGATGACCTTGCCTTCATGCTCGATCTGAAACGCCTCTTCGGCGGCCTTGCCAGCCTTCGTTCGTCGGTCGAACTTCGGCGCGCGGACATAGTGCGATGCCCAACGCTCAGGCTCAAGTGTCGCGGCATGGACATAGCTGCCAAGCTCCATCGACGCGGTCTGCACGAGCGGCTCGCCTTCAGGATCGAGGTGATGCCAGTGGTAGAGGCGCGGAGCCTTGCGGATCATGTCCAGGCCAGACTTGCTGATCTCAGCGCAGGCGTGGTACTCGTCCTCGGGCATGTCCCGCACGAGGCAGGGGTAGGTTCTTTCTTGCATGTTTCTATTAACTATCAGGGGTTGATCTTTGGCGCAAGTCGCGCGGCGAATCTTTCCGCCCACTGGCTCGCGCGTGCAAGCCCAACGGCGGCGGCATTGAAGAGGATTGAGAGCATTTGCCGGGTGAGTTTCATTTGGATTTGAGCGGCCTAAAGTGAGCCGGGCAATACCACTTGCCTCGGCGGTAGTGATGGGCGCGCGCATCGCAATCGCGGTGCATCTCGCCCGGTTTGCCGACGAACTGTCGGCCCTGGCATCTTACATTGCGTTCCAAGGTCGATCCTCCCAGGTCATCCTGTCAGGGTTGAAGTTAGCCTGCACCAAGCCCGTCTCTCCGTGGCGATTCTTCGCGACCACCACCTTGTCGGTCTCGCGCGATTCCTGATCGAAGTACGACGGCCTGTGCAGCAGCAGCACGCGGTCTGCGTCCTGCTCGATCGCGCCAGATTCCCGCAGGTCACTCAGGCGCGGTGTTTTGTCATCCCGGTTCTCTAGTTGCCGGTTCAACTGCGCCAGCATCACCACCGGCACTTGCAGCTCGCGCGCCAGCCGCTTGAAGTCGCGCGACAGCCGGGCGACATCCTCCTGCCGCGACCGGGTCGGGTTGCTGATCCGCACGAGTTGCAGGTAGTCGATGACCACCATGCGCAGATCACCCTGCCGGCGGAGGTTGAGAGCCTCGCCCCGGATCCGGCCGAAGTCGACGTCGTAGTCGTCGCAGTAGACCATCGACAGACCGCGCAGCTTCCCGCTGGCCTGCTCGCTCGCGGCGAGGAAGGCCTGAGCCTGCGCGCCGTAGGCCGTGCGCGCACTCGGGAGCGGCTGCCCGTGCGCCCGGCGGTAGGCCCGCTCCATGAGCTGGAACCGATCCATCTCCAGGCTGAAGTACAGCGACTTGCCAAATCTGGCCGCTGACTCCGCCAGCCCCTCGGCGAAGATCGTCTTGCCCATGGCGGCCCGGCCGGCCACCACCACCAGCTCGCCGGGAAACAGCCCTCCTCCCAGCATGTGGTTCAGATCCCCGATCTGGGTCGGCATCATTCCCGACGGCCGGTCCTGCTTGGTCCGGCGCCGGAGCATGTCCCGGTACTCCCGGTCGGCGTCATTGACCGAGACCAGCGCAGAAGCCCCACGCCGGGTCTGAGCCTCAGACATCCGCTCGTCCACATATCGGGCCACCTCCTCAGACGCATTTCCAGCGTCCAGGAGAGCCTTTGCGCCCAACAGGGTATCTGAGATGCCCCGAAGCCTTGCGGCCTCTAGAACCGCCTCTATGTGCGTCTCAGCGTATGCTGTGCTAGGGACGCAGGTCATGAGGGCTTTGAGGCCGTCGCGATCCACGATTTCCTCGGTCAGGCCGCGCTGCTCGATCGTGTTCGCGACCATCACCGCGTCGGCAGAGCCGGGACGCTCGCGGTCGAGCCCGACCATCAGATCGAACAGTTTGCGACGGCGGTCACTCCCGAAATCCTCTGGGCGCACCTTCGACGCAACGCGACCGACCATCGTCGCGTCCTGAAGGCACATGCCGAGGAGGCATTGTTCGCTGTTAGCCATCGGCAGACTTCTCCGAGTGCGACTTGAGGTAGGCATCGACCACGGCGTCACCGTAAAGCTCGCGCATGGCCTCGACGTCGCCGTCGGAGGCCCGAGCCTCGAGTTCCTGCTTTCGACGAATCTCAACGCTGCGCTGGTCGAGGTCTTGCTCCAGACGAGCCCTGGCCTCCTTGGCGGCCACCTCCTTCTTCTTCATGAGGAGAGCTTGGTCGAGCTTGCCCAGAATGTTCTTCCACGCCCACGAGGGATCCTTCCCCACATAGACGCCATCCGGCAGAAGCTCGGCCTCGATCCAGTCCCACAGCTCCCGGCTCCTGAAAACGGGCAGCAGGCCCGCATCAGCGAAAGCCTGAGCCCGAGCCCCGAGCCCTTCGCGGACACCGACAGATTTCTTCGTAGCCATGCCCCTGCAACCACAGAGCAAAATCAGCCTCCTGAACCACCGGATGGTTTCGAGGTGGACGTCGGCCGGGATATCCGGCCACTGGGCATAGGGCAACTTCGGTGGCATCTTTTCTTCTTGTTCTTTTGGTTTGTTCTCTTGTCTGTTTGTGCCGACTTTAGTCGGCAGGTGGTTGCCGTGTTTAGTCGGCACCCGGTTGCCGAGTTTAGTCGGCACCCGGCTCTCCGAGAGCCGCCAGCGCTTAACGCCGTTCTTCACGCAGCCCTCCTCCTCGATCACGCCGTCAGCCCGCAGCCGTTGCAAAGCGGCCGATACCTGACGGCGGTCGAGACCCGTCAGCTCGCCGACCCGAGTGGTCGACGGCCAGACGGCCCGCTCGCTGATCCCATGGAAGAGCAGCGCAAGAAACACGCGCCCCTTGTGATCACGGGCGACCCCTTCGGAGTAGACCCTGACCGCTTCCTTGGTGACCATGCCGAACCCCTCAGAGGTCCGACTCACGCCCCTTCTCCGTGAGGCGATACGTGCCCGGCCGGTAGCTGCCCTGACGCCCAGGGGTGACCACCTCCATCATGCCCAGGAAAACCAACCGCCTCATCGCCGTGCTGGCGTGCGCATGAGACAGCCCCGTCAGCGTCGCTACATAGCGACTCGACAAAGGCATCGGGTCAGCCCCGTGCAGAGCAAAAAGGGGCCGCACTGCCGCCAGAACCGCCTTGTCCGAACGGCTTATGCGCTTCGGCTGAAGCCGCTTGCTGTACGGGAAGGTCATGCGCATGCACCCCACAAGAGAAGCCAAGGCAGCGCAAGCGCGACAATCAGCCAGCGCAGGCGAGTCGGAAGACTAGGTCTCTGGTTCATGCGGAGAACCTACACCGACGCCGGCGAGGGGGGCAACAAAAAAACCCCGCAGCCGAAGCCGCGGGGCAGAACCAGTGTCCCTGCCAGCGTGTGAGGATGAAAACGCGGCAGTTGCCAGATTGTAGGCCTGCGCGGGGGGTGGGCAAATCGAAAATCCCGTAGCGATCCGTGCTGCTTAACGTTACATGGGGCGCTGGCGCGGCCCCCCATGGGGGTCGGCGCACGAGCCGGAGGGCTTGTTCGCGCGCGCTGACGGGGGGGAGGGGTGGTGCGCACGCCTCGGGGGAGGGGGGTGAATCGACGTAAGTCCTTATGCCACAACGATCTCCAATCCCGTACCGACACGGGATGGGCGGGCGCGCCGCCGCCGGGGGCCGGCCGCAGGCCGCTGGTCATACCGACCACCTCGCACCTTATACTCGCATCATGCCCGACTACCACGACCTGCTCGAAGAGCTGCACCGTGCCACGATCGAGGAGCTGATCCGCAGGCTGCGTGATCCTGACTCGAAGGCCAGCGATGTCGCCAACGCTGTGTCCTACCTGAGAGCTGCCAAGAAGCCGGAGGAGGTCGGGAAGGCGACCGCCACCGACCCTGCCGAGGAGTGGCTGGAGGTGGTCGGCAAGGGCCGCACGCAGCGCCGGGAGGAGCCTAGCGATGAGCCTCAGTGACGTCAGGCGGCAGGCGTCGCAAAGAGGCCGATGCGCCTGCGGTCGACCGTCGGGCAGGCACTCCAGGTGTGGCCGGTGCCGCGCTCGGTGGATGCGCTACGGGCACACCGAGGTGGGCTGCACGCTGCCGTGGTACCCGATGATGCACTGCGAGTTCGAGTGGACGGCGGGCGACCTGCGGGCTCACCGGGAGTCGTGGGTGCTGGCCGGCGCGCAGCTCGCGCAGCGGTGGACGCAGTGGATCAGTGACGGTCGACGGCGGGGCGCACCAGCTCCGGTGTACCTGCACCGCAAGTGGCCGTGGACTCTGGCCGGCAGCGGGAAGGGCAGCGCGCTGTGGCTGGCTCGGATGCTGGCGACGCCCTACCTGTACCGCGTGAGCGACGACCGCGACGACCGGCTCCAGCCGATGACCGACCGCACCGTGGCGCTGTGCTTCAACTCGTGCCTGATGGAGGCGTGGACCGGCAAGGGCCGCAAGCGCATGAGCGAGCGCCGGCGGGCGTGGCGGGCGCTGCGTGATCAGGCTGGCCTCGGGGCTGCGCTCGGGGCTGCCTGCGCAGACCACCTCGAAGGTGTGGTGCAGCGGTACGTCGAGTGGCAGGCTGCCGGTGGCGAGCACGAGCCCGAGGTGCTGCGGAAGCGGGCCGAGCTGCTCGAATGGCTGGCGACTGCTGGCGACCGCTGCATCGAGGCCAACCGCAAGATCGCACGCCGCAAGCAGGCCGGGCTGCCCGTGCACCTGCCGGGGAAGGGGCGTTGAAAAGAGGCCGACGCGGCCACCACCCGGTCTGGGCTTCGGCGGTGGCGGTGCTGCGCCGGGATGTGCCGCTGCCGCTGCCGGTGCGCGTGACCCGCGCTCGCACGCCGGGCTGCCTCGGGAGCTGCGAGCTGCGGGGGAAGGGCCGCAGCCGCCGGTTCCTGATCCGAGTGGACCCGGAGCTGCCGCTGTCGGTCGCGCTGCACTTCCTGGTGCATGAGTGGGCGCACGCGCTCGATGCGTGGGGGGCCGGCGCGGCGCGGGCCGACTGGTCGCCGGCAGACCACGGCGAGACCTGGGGGCTGCACTACGCGCGGGCCTACCGGGCCATGTTCGAGGCCGACTGAGGAAAAATCCTCGAGTTTTTGAAGTTCTCGTAAGTGCCGGCCAGGGCTGGTGCTTACGCCAAACCGATCCCGCGCTGCGGGCGTAGGTGGCGTAGATCTATTCTGCATTATGACGATAGACTTCTGACCGCGCCACACGGCGCAACCCTTCAACCCGACACACACAGAACGATGACCTACGACCCCAACTACGGCGAACACGCCTTTGCAGACGCTGAGATCGCCCGTGACGAGCAATGGCTGGCCGACATGGCGCAGTACGACGCGGAAGAGCAGGCGCGCGAGGTGAAGAACCAGAACCCCTACGAGAGTCTCGATCACAGCGACGAGATCCTCGCGCTCTACATTGACCGCGTTAACACCGCCATGCTGGAGGAGCTGCGCCTCGCCTACCCCGGCGGCAAGATCCCGCAGCGCGCGCTGTTGAAGGCCGCCCTGCCGAAGATCGAGCAGGCCGCCGCTGCGCTGCTTCAGTCCTACAGCATCGCGATCGATTTCTACCAGGGGGAGTAGGGCCATGACGCTACAGCACCAGAAGTACATCGACCACCTCGCCGACCTCGGCAAGACCGAGAAGTACACCGGGCAGGTGGCCTCGATCCTGCGGCGGTTCGCCGGTGACCCACGCAAGGCGCAGGCGCGCGTCAACCAGTACGCCCGCCAGCGCAGCGATAAGGCCGTCCAGTACGCCGTGGGGATCCTCCGGGGATTCGGACGCTGGGCAGGCGATCGTCGCTTAGAGGGGCTGCAAATGCCCTCTGCGAGGACGGGCCGCACGAGCGAGCCGGGCGCGCTGGAGCCGCACGAGGTGCAGGCGTTGCAATCTGACGATCGCGTGCCTGCGTGGCGGCGCACCGTGTACATGATTGCAGCCACCACCGGCCTACGCCCCGGCGAGATCCTGCGCCTGCGCCCTGAGCATGTGGTGACCCGGCCCGATGGCCGGCACGAGCTGCACCTGCCGGCGCGCAGTCAGAAGAGCCGGCGCGCCGATGTGCTGCCGTGCAGCGAGCGCGTCGCGCAGGTGGTGCGCGAGTCCTTCCCGGCGCGCGCGGCTTCGAGCCGTGGCGAGTTCGGCCCGGCCTCGATGTGGCAATGGCAGAACCTCGCGGCCTCGATGCGCGGCGACCTGCGCGCGCTCGGCCTGCCGATGACCGACTACCTCGGCAGGCGGCGCACCATGTACAGCCTGCGCGGCTTCTTCGCATCGTCGGTGCTGAGCAGTGGCGCACCGATCCATATCGCGCAGCGGCTCATGCGGCACACCGACCCGCAGACCACGCTGCGGTGGTACGCCCGGCCCTCGGACGACCAAATGCACGCCGCCATGGACGCGGTGCAGGGGGTGCAGGGATGATCGCTGCACTGCTGCTGGCCTTGGCCCCTCACGCAGGGGCCGAGGCTGCCATCGAGGCCAAGGATGGCCGCGCTCGGATGCTCGACTTCCGCGATGCGGTCGAGGTCAACATCCGCCCCGAGTGCCGCGCCGAGCTGGTGCCGATCCTGGCTGCCATCAGACACGCAGAGAACGGCCCTGCTGGCCGCGAGTACGGGATCCTGCATCCGAGGGTGGGGCCGACGTATCGCTCTCAGGCGGGCTGGGCGGCCGCCTCATGCCAGAAGGCGTGGGACCGGTGGCAGCGGGCCGGGGCCAAGGGGTGCTTCGTCGACTTCATGGGGGCGCGCTACTGCCCGCCCGGCGACCACCCGCTCAACCGCAACTGGGCCCCCAACGTCAGGCACTGGCGCGACCGCATCGCGGGCGTATCACTGACCCGGCAGGCGTACCCAAACGTCTGTCGGGTTTCTGCTTTGACCGTACACCGTATCGAGGAAGGACTCAAGGCTGCGCTCGAAGGCTTCGTCGCGGGCGCGCTCCGCGAGCACGTCCTGATCCATCCCGATGTGCTGGCGCAGGTGGGCGCAGGCCATCTCAAGTGCGTCGACCCGGTCGTCGTGTTCGAGCGCATGCTTCTGCCGTTTGATGTGCGCGATCTGGTGCATCATCATCTTGGCCTTGGCGCGCTCGGGCCGGCCGGCTGAGGTCGCCCGCTTGAACTCGGACTCAATCGCGCGTCGGTCGACGACCAGCTTGCGGGCCTGCACGATGGGCTCCAGCGTGTCGCAGATGCGCTGCTCTTTCGAGCCCTTGGCCCGGACCTCCGTGATCGTGCACGGGTAGATCCTGCGGAGGGTCGACCGGAACAGCTCGGTCCACGTGCCGCCGCCGAAGTTGGACTCGATCAGGATCTCGTTCACGCGCCACCTGCGGGCGGCTTTGGCGAGCATCTCCATGGTGGCCTTGCTCGTGCCGTCCGAGCGCCCGCCGAAGTCGAGGAGGTGCGCGCAGCCGGCGCCAGCCGCGACGATGGCGAAGGCTGTCTCGTCTTTGCCCTTAGTGCCTGACGGGTCGACGGCCATGACCTTGGTCGAGTAGGGCGACATCGCATCGCCGACCTTGGCCGGCCCGTGGAAGTAGTCGCCGGTGTGCCCGACGCACGGCAGGGTGTCGAGCCTGTGCTCGCGCGCGGTGCCCGGCGTCAGCTCGGTCGGCGTGACCTCGGGGTTGCAGTCCATCACGATGAGGTCTTCGAGGCGCAGGGGGTAGGCGTCCAGATCTTGCAGGTGCGGGTTGAGCTGGAACTGCAACTGGTACTGCGCCTTGCCGAGCAGCTTCTCGCGCTTAAGCAGGAACTCCTCAGAGAAGCGCGTGTCGGTCACTGCGCCGCGCCCCTTGTGCCCCGACGTTGCTAACTCGGGATTGTCTCGAAGCTCCGCCAGCAGGCTGGGGGCGAGGCACCCGAGGTACGCGGGCATGTCGTCCTCGCTCGGGTACCGGCTCGGCCAGATGCGGCACGAGAAGCCGCGATCGCGGAGCTGCTTGTAGATCGAGTCGTAGCTCTGGAAGGTGCCGAGCCAGATCGACTGCGCGTGCGGGTCGTCGGGCACCTTCGTCGACTCAGTATCAGCAGCCTGCTTCAACAGGTTTTCGCGGGCGGCCGGCGTCTTCGAGTTGGCTAGGGTCTCGATGTCATCGAGGATGCACAGGTTCGAGCGCGCCCCTTGGATCTGACCCTCGACCCCGATCGACTTCCAGCTAGGCATCTGCTGGTTCGGCGCAGGCCCGACATCCCATCGCGCGATGTTGTCCCGGCTTCCCTTCCTCGGTTGCAGGTGATGCAGGAACGGCAGCATCGGGTTGTCGAGCAGGCGGCGCGCGAACAGCGACAGCTCGTCTGCCTTCTCCGCCGATGCCGACAGCGTGAAGATGTTGTCGCTCGGGTTGTGCAGCAGGCGGAACACGCCGTATGCGCCAGCGACAAATGACTTGCCGATGCCACGGAATCCGGCGATGAAGATCTCATTGCCGCCGTGCTGCATGAACTCGGCAAGCTCGTACTGCCGACGAGTCGGCTCGGGCAGACCCAGTCCGTGCCATGCCACGCGCAGGAACTCGGTGTACTCCGAGAAGATCTCGCGGATCTCTCCAATCACTTCCGCCTTGTCAGCCATCGCACCTCCTCATGTATCGCTTGTCCTGCTGGCGACGCGACCAAAGCTGCTTGGCTAAGTAGGCCGCGACCAAACACAGAATGATTGAGAGCAGGTTATCAAATACACCGCTCGCCTTTTCGGCAGCCACCTCGGCAGCCTGCTCGCGAAAGTACCGGGCAGCTTCGGGGTTGCCGGTAAGCTCCAGCAGCACGCTCGATAGCTGATCTGCACTTTGCCTGTGAGCCGCCTGCGCGGCTTCCTGCGCGCCGTCCGCCTCGACCTTGGATGAGATAGCCTGATCCACGAGATCGCCTGCGACAGCCCCTGCAAACGCGCCTGGAGGCCCAGCCACGCTCGCGCCGATGACCGCCCCAGTAGCCGGGGCGGTCGCGCTCGCCGCCACCTCTCCGGCGGATGACCAGAAGGCCGAGCAAGATGGCGCAGCCAGGATGAGTAGGGCCGCGCCTAATCTCACTTACCCTCTCGTGCTTTCAACGCTGCGATCTCTTCGCCATGCTCGCGCATGACCGTCGCCACCTGCTCGATCTGCGTCGCCATCCTCGACTGTAGCTCGGTGAGTACAGCCTGGTTTGTCTGCATCTGCTGAATGATGGTGGCTTGCTGATCCTGTTGGAACGAAGTGCGCGACGCAATGTCCTCGATCGCAGACAGGGCATTGATCTGCCGCGCCACGAAGAGGAGCATTGCGCCGGTCACAGTCGCGCCAACCGGCATTGCGAACCTAGTCAGGAACGCCGAGGTCGCTTCCTGTTCCATGTCACTTCGATGCCCAGATGTGGATAGTCCCGGTGATGGCTGCGCCAGCCCCCTGGTCTGGAAGCATGTCCGCGCCAAGCTCGATGTACATGAACGGCGGGAGTGGCCCGGTGATGTGACCGACATTCTCTCCGCCAGCCATGTTGGGTACGACCACTCGATTGTTCAGAATCTCGACCGGGTTTTTTGTCTCGTTCGCCGCAAGGCTGGTACGCAACAGCAACTCGCCACTCGCGGCGGTGTCGAAGTCTTGAACGCCGGCCTTCAGGGCAGCCCCGTTGTAGTACAGGAACGGCACTCGAAGCTGGATGTCGTTGATGTCGAGGTTGCTGTCCGGGGCGGTGAGTGACGGCGCGATGTTCGCGCTGGCGATCATGTAGACAGAGTTGAACCCCGCCAGACAAAGGACACCGCTGCGATCCACCCGCGTGGTGTCGCCGCCGAGACCTCTGCTGTTGAAGTTGAGGACATACCCGGCGTAGTTCGCATTGATTACATCGGGTTCTTGTTTTGAAAGAGCTACCATGGGTTCGGGATCGGTTGTCGAAGGTTCGGTGATGAGGAAGCTGACAGAGTCTTCCGCGATTAGCAAGTCTCCGTTTTCTGCAATCAGAAAGGTTTCAGCCATGAGTTTCCTCGGCGTTTGTTTGTTGTGGTTAAGGCGTTAAATGCCACGGTTGTTAGACCGTCAGCTTGGTTGAGTGTCCGGCGTCGAGTCGCATGATCTCGGCCATTTTGTAGGTTCCGTCAGCAACACGCGCCTTTGCATCGGCCAGCGTGAAGTAGAGTGCCCAATGCCCGTCCGGGTCGTCGGGGTTCACCAAGTAGTAGTGACACTTGGACGGCGTTCGACCACCTTGAGAGAAGATCTGAGTCCATCGCCAGTACATCCGGCGATACCACTCTTGCCACTCAGGGGTGGTGTACTCCTGAATCATGGTGCGGAACCACGCTAGGCCGTCTGCGGATTCGCCGCCGTAGAAGTGGCGGACGAAGTGGTGGTTCCCCTCGTAGGCGATGATCTCGCTGTCCGGCCACGCCGCTTGAATGCGGTTGTAGCACGCTGTCCACGAATCAAGCTCCGCTGCGTTAGTGTGGTAGGTGTCGATCCAGTAATACAGGTAGTCGTACAGCTTTGAGATGTCGGGATCCCAGTTGATCGCGTTCTGGGTTGTGCCAGGAACGGGGTGGGAATCATCCTTCGCGCCGTTGCTCGACCAGAGCGGCTCGCCAGTAGGCTGACCGCCGACATAGAAGGTCACACCGACTGAGGTGTGGTGATCCTTGACACGCTCCGTGCTGGTGCTGTCGAACGGCTCCGAGACATTGCAGTTGAGGATATCGATCTGCGCTGAGTTACCCCCGGTTTGGACTTCGACCACCGCCGACCAGTCGAGGCCAGCGGCATCCATGACCGCCTTCCCCAGCTTCATGGCTTGGGTCGAACGGAACGCGCCGTGATACCAGAGCGGCCACGCGTCACGGTTGTAGCGGCTGGTGTAGG
>Ga0208898_1000325_pt1 | contig 37299 bp, 54 predicted proteins | sample VirMetDEL_Mar_4_FD_184513 | JGI IMG/M metagenome (GOLD analysis project Ga0208898, IMG submission 184513) | Aqueous microbial communities from the Delaware River and Bay under freshwater to marine salinity gradient to study organic matter... | ecosystem: Environmental > Aquatic > Marine >... | reverse complement strand
CTATTTTTGATAGTACAAATGTAATGTCAAAGAATAATCTCTTTGATGAAGACTTAACAGGATCAGGAACAGTTACTTATACCGCAAATAAATCTACAGTTAATTTAAATGTAACTACAGCTAGTGGTGATAAAGTTATAAGACAATCCAAAAGAGTTATGTCTTATCAACCAGGTAAATCATTATTTATATTTAATACATTTGTAATGAACGCACAAGAATCTGGATTAGAACAACGTGTTGGAAGTTTTGATGCAAATAATGGAATCTTTTTTGAAGATACAGGAACAGGATATCAAATCGTAAGACGTAGTTATACATCAGGATCAAGTGTTGATGATCCAATTGCACAGTCAGCTTGGAATGGTGACAAGTTAGATGGGACAGGAGCTTCTGGCTATACACTCGATCCAACTAAAGCAACTATTTTATTTACGGATTATGAATGGTTAGGAATGGGAGCTGTTAGAGTTGGTTTTGTAATAGATGGTAAATTTATTACAGCGCATACTTTTTTAAATGCTAATAATTTAGATACCGTTTATATGCAAACTGCAAACTTACCAATAAGATATGAAATAGAAACGACAGGAACAATATCTGGTGCAGCCGTATTACAACAAGTATGTTCTTCTTGTATGATTGAAGGTGGCTATTCTCCACAAGGAGTTATTCAATCAATTGGAACTGCTTCATTAAATGGAGTTACTTTAACAACAGCTGGTACATTTTATAATTTAGGAACTATTAGAATTAAATCAGGAAGACCTTACGCACTTATTATTCCTCAAGGTTTTATAGCTTCTGCTGTAGCTAATTCTGACTTTGAAGTACAACTAAGACAAAACGCAACTCCTTCAACAGCGTTTTCATATACAAGTTATTCTGATAATATAGAATATGATTTAACTGGTACTAAAACCATAACAGGAGGAACGATTATAAATAGAACTTATTTATCGGGTAAAGGAGTTTCTATTGAAAACTTTGGAGATGGTTTTAATTTTGAATATCAACTTGGACAAACAATAGCAGGTGCATCTGACACACTAACTTTATGTGCTAAAGGTGCATCCAATAACGATGGTGTTATTGGTTCAATAAAATGGTACGATACTACAAATGGCTAATTTTTATAAAAACGCATTCTATGATCCAACAGTTACTACAGCAGTAACAACGTATACTTGTCCAAGTAATGCAAATGCAATTATACAAAATGTACAAGTCACTAATTCAGGTGGATCAAAAACTTTTAAAGTTCATATTACCGATAACTCAGCAACTACAAGTTATGTAGTAGTACATGCAAGTATCACTGGTCCTACAATTTGTAATGTAGCAAAAGGACCATTAATATTAGAAGATAATGATTCAATTGCTCTTGAAACTTCAGATACATCTGGTATAAGTGCCACACTATCAATACTAGAAATAAGTAGAGAAGATCAGAATGGATAATAACGAACTACCAAAAATACATTGTACAACTCATGTTGTACTTAAAAATAAATTAACAGGTAAAGTATATAAAGACGAAGTAGAAAGAGATGCAGACATTAATGACCCTAACACTGAAACCACTGCAGATCATATTCAACAAGATACAATTGTAGAAGTTTCTCCTAAAGGTCTTAATGTTTTACAGAAAGTGATGAATCAAAAAAATGACAAACAAAAATCCTAGAGGTGGGACAGAGCTTCAATTTGAATACTTAAGAAAACACGTAGATAAAAAATTATTAGATCAAGTATCTATTTGTACATCGGTACCAGAAAAAATTGCTTTAGATCCTAGCAAATTAAATATTCTTTGGCAAAAGAATTCATATGATCAACCAAACCTAGCACCCTGGTTTCAGAATAAAGAAAACCATAAAAAATATGATTGGTATGTATTTAATTCAAATTGGAATTATGAAAAATTTAGAATGGCATTTGATATACCATGTGAAAAATCAGTAGTTATAAAAAATGGTATAGACAAAATTAAACCAAGATCTACTAAAACAAAAAAGAAAATAAAAATAATACATCATTGTACACCATGGAGAGGATTAAATGTTTTACTTGGTGCAATGCAAAAAGTTACTAATCCCAATATTGAACTAGATGTTTATTCATCAACAGAAGTATATGGAAAAGCTTTTCATGAATCAAATGATTCTCATTATCAAGAACTTTATGAGCAAGCAAAACAATTAAAAAATGTAAATTATATTGGTTATAAACCGAATGAATATATAAAACAAAATTTACATAAATATGATTTATTTGTTTATCCTAGTATTTGGGAAGAAACATTTTGTATATCATTGGTTGAAGCAATGGCGGCCGGTTTATATTGTGTAACTACTAATTATGGTGCGCTATTTGAAACCGGAGGAGAGTTTCCAATGTATATTCCATACTCTGATAACTATGAAAGTTTAGCAATTAAGTTTGCAGCTGGAATCGATGTCGCTGCACAATCGCTTCAGGCACCAGGCATCAAGGATCATTTACAAATGCAAATAGATTATGTTAATCGTTTTTATAGTTGGGATGTAAAAGCAATATCATGGACTAGATTTTTACAAGGAGCATTGAATGCAAAACAATAAACCAATATGGTTTAATAAAGAACCTACAACAGAAATAAATTTAAATACAGTTACAAAAGATGTTAAAAAGATATTTGTAGCAACACCTTGTCATAGTGATGTCAGTATGCATTACTGTCAATCTGTTTTATCTTTTCAGAGAGACTGCATGCAAAAAAATATATTAATAAGTTTTAGTTTATTAAAATCATCATTGGTTCAACAAGGAAGAAATTTATGTGTATCTGAATTTTTAACCGATTCTGAGAACTATGATTATTTATTATTTATAGATTCAGATATAGATTTTCAATCTAAGACTATATTTAAAATGATGGAATTAGATAAGGATATTATTGCATGTCCATATCCAATGAAAACATTTGATTGGAATAAATCTTGGAGAAGATTGAATGATGAAAAAATAGATCAAGCAGAACATTTACAAAAATCTGGTTTTACATTTCCTATTAAAGTAAATAATAAAAACGAAATAACGGTTAAAGATGGCGTTATGGAACTTTCTCATGCTCCAACAGGATGCATGTTAATTAAACGATCTGTAATAGAAAAGATGATCAAACATTATCCCGAATTAAAGATTAATCAGCCAACTATTATTAATGGTAAAGAGACATTTAAACCTAATTTTTATAACTTATTTGATTGTTTACATGACCCTAAAACTAAAGAGTTTTATGGTGAAGACTTTGGATTCTGTAAAAGATGGACAGATATGGGTGGCAAAGTCTATGCATATATATTAGACTACATTACACACGTTGGAGAATACCAATATTCTGGTAGACTTTGGGATGAATTACAGTATACTAAACGTGTTGACGAAAAGACTAAAAAATAATAAAGTCTTTTATTACAGGTTTTATATGCCTGCCTTAAACTAGTTTAATTAAAAATATGACAATATCACGTATGCAACAACCAAGACAAATGTATGGCTTAGGAAGCATTGTTAAATCTGTTGGAAAAGCAGTTAAAGGTGCAGTAAGCGGTGTTAAAGATTTTGTTAAATCAGATGCTGGTAAAGCTTTAGGATTAGCTGCATTATCTTTTGGTATACCTGGAACACAATTTGGTGGTTTATTTGGTAGATCTGCAGTGCCAAGTATTTTTGGAAAATATGGTATTGGAGAAACCTTAAGTGGATTACCAGGAGCTTCTGCTGTTAGTAATTTTTTTGGTGGTGAAAAAACTTTAGGTAAAACTGCAGCTATATTTGGGGGTGGTTCTCTATTAGGTGGATTACTAAATCAAGCAGAACAAGAAGGTGATCCTGAAGGTATTACTAGAGATGTAGGTGCATTAAGAAATAAACTTACTCAAGCATATAAATTACAAAGAACATTTTCAGATGCTCCAGATGAAGAAGCAGCTATTGCAGCTCAAGTTGAATCTGATTTATCAGAATATCAACAAGATATGGCTAGAACAGGTGCTATGAATGGTGGTAGAATTGGATATGCATTAGGCACTAATAATCCTGAGCAAAATGCGATGAATGCAGCAGGCATCATGGGTCTTCCATTAAACACAAATCCTGCAGGAGCAACAGAATTAGATTTAAGAGAAACAGGTGGATTTATTCCTCCAGTTGGTGTAAAAGAAAAGGAAGATGACATTCCTGCAATGTTATCTAATAATGAATTTGTATTTACAGCAGATGCTGTAAGAGGAATGGGAGGCGGTGACGTCAATAAAGGCGCGCAACGTTTATATGACCAAATGAAAATGTTAGAAAAAGGCGGGAGAGTATAATGGCAGAAGTATCAACAGTAGTACAACAACCACCTGAGTTTATAGAAGCGGCTGCAAAACCGTATATTGCTCAATTACAAGAAGTAACTGGTGGATTAAAAACAGCAGATTTATCAAAAGTATATGGTCCACAATTTGTTGCAGGACTTGGTACACTTACTCAACAAGCTTTAGGTAAAGCGGGTGGATTAGGTGCATTTGAACCTTATTTACAAAAAGCAGAAGCTTTAACTGGACCAACAGCTTATCAAGCTTATATGTCTCCATACCAACAAGATGTAATTGGTGAAACATTAAAAGAATATGATATTCAAGCAGCGAAAGGTTTACCTACATTAGCAGCACAAGCAATTGGTGCAGGTGCATTTGGTGGTGGAAGAGAAGGTGTTCAAAGAGCAGAATATATGTCAGCATCAGATAGAAACAGAGCTGCATTACAAGCGCAATTATTACAACAAGGTTTTGGTCAAGCTCAACAATTAGCGGGACAAGACTATTTAAGAAATCTACAATTAGCTCAACAAGCTCCAGCGTTAGCAGGTCAACAAATATCTGCGTTAACAACTTTGGGTGGTTTAGAACAATCACAACAGCAAGCACAGTTACAAGCTCAACAACAACTTGCACAACAGCAATTGATGCAACCACTTCAAGCTACACAGGCTCTGGGTGCAGGAATCACTGGACTAATCGCTGGTTATCCTGGTTCAACTCAGACACAAATGCAACCATCTCCAACGCCTTTACAAACTGCTTTAGGTGCAGGTGCAACACTGGCTGGAGTTTACAGAGCATTTACTTAATATGAGTAAAATATTTAAAAGACCAATGTTCAGAAAAGGTGGACCGACTTCTGGTATGAATGGTATTATGACAGGTATTGTCGATAGAACTAATCATGCAGATGATGGTGGACCAGTTATGGATTATATACAAAAAATAATTCCAACTGAATCTGAAATGTCTGCATTTAAAGAAAGAATGCCAAAACCTGCTGAAAGAACTGGACTTGATGATCCAGTAACACAATTTTTATTATCATATGGACCTTCATTTGCTAGTCAAAAACCTTCAGGAGGTATTATAGCAACTGGACTTGCAGCTGCAAAAGAACCTATAGGAAGATTATTTAAAGATATAAGAGAACAAAAACAATTAGAATATGTAACTGAATCAGATGCATTTAAAACTTTACTAGAAGCTAAGGCAGATGCTTTATCAGGTATTGGAGATACTCAAGCTAAAACATATAAAGATTTAATGGTTGGTAAAGAAATAGAAAAACTAATACCTAGAATTTCTCAAATAAAAAGAGAATTACAAAAAGAAGATTTAGAAGAAGCAGATAAAATTAAATTACAAAATGAACTTGAAATAGCTCAAACTAATTTAAATAGATACAGAAAATCTGATCCAACAGGAGAAGCATTAATGGAAGTATTTATTGCATCACCACAAGGTTCAAATTTATTTAATAGTACATTAGATAATTTATTTAAAAGTAATCCAGAAAAATATCCAAAAGGTAGAAACGATCCTGAATTATTAAAAGATACTGTAGGTGAAGTTAGAAAATTTTTAAGTGGTATGTTAGATACAAGAGTTAGTGAAAAAGATGGTGGTAGAATTGGCTATCAAGAGGGTACACCAAAACCTGTTATGACTGAACCTTCAGTTCAATCTGAAATGGGGCAACCCATATCATATGGTCAATTAAGAGCAAGATTACCAAATGAAATAACTGATGATATAGTACAATTAATGTCAAATAGTGCTGAAGCACTAACTGATTTTGCTAATATTGCAACACAACAAGATGTTGATAACTTTAATAAAAAATTTAACGTAAATTTAGTATTACCGGCGGAGGCTTAAAATGGCCACACCTTACGAAAGATTTCTCAAAGATAAAGAGGCTGAGGGAAGATTTGACACTGAAACAGAATTTGGTGATCTTAGATCAGTAGAAGACGCTAAGAAGGTAATTTTAAAAGCTGTTGAAGAAAAAACAGAACCCACAAAACCTGTAAAAACTTTTTCACCACCTGATCCTACAAGTATATTAAGTTTATATTTTAGAATGGGTGGAGGCATCAATCAGAGAATAGCGGCTGCTTTATCTGGGACAGAGGATCCTTTATCTCAAGTTAGAAAAGTTCAAAAAGAATTACCTGAAAAAGATTATATATCTGGATTAGATGAAGTAGTAAAAGGTATAGATAAAGGATTATTTAATTTACAACATAGCACTGCTAATCTTATAGCAGCGGGAACTGATTTAGCATTTGATACAGATTTATTATCAAAAATAGAAAAAGCTGTAGAGGTAGAAGATCCAGGTGATACAGAAACTCTAAGAGGTAAAGTTGCAGAAGTATTAACTCAGTATGGAGCACCAGGTTCGGTTATTACAAAAATTGTTGGAAGATTAAAACCTATTTTAAAAATAAAAAAAGCAGCTGATGCTGTTAAAGGTGGTAAACTTAGAAAGGTATCTCAAATAGCAACGAGATCAACTGAAGGTGCAACCATAGTCGGTGTAACGGATTTTTTAGCAGCTGAACCAGGAAGAAATTCTTTTTTCTTTGAACCTGAAAAAACTGAAGGTTTAACTGGAAGAGATAGAGCTGCAGCTGAATTTAGAAATAAAATTAAATATGGAGCTGAAGGAACATTAGTTGGTGGTGGTTTTCCAATCATAGGTAAAGCAACACAACTTGGATACAAATATGGTTTAGCACCATTTGTAAAAACAAGTGCAAAACTTGGAGCAAAAACAATTAATGCCACAACAACTAGACCATTAGAATTATTATTAGGTTCTAAATTAGCTCAACCAGTAACAACTAATATTGCAAAAGGTATATATAAAACAGGTGAACTCGCTGTAACAAAAGCAATTGCACCAGCAATTGTATCTTTAATAGGTAGAAAAGGAATTTATCAATTACCACCATTTGAACAATGGAGATTAAAGTCAGTAACATCACCTAATGTAGTTGATAGATCTGTTAAAAAATTAGATAACTTTTTATCTTGGTTTAGATCATATGGTAAACAACCAAAAGATATAGAAGGTGTAGAAGAATCTGCACAATTATATATTAAAAGTAGAGCAAAAAAATTAGATAAAATTTATGAATCTTTGGAGAAAAAATCATATAATTTAGCTAAAGGATTTGAGAGTCAATATAATACAGCAACTACTTCTAAACCTTTACAAAAATATTATGTAGATCAAGTGGAAGAGTTTTTATTAGATCAAAAAAAATTATCTGATTTACCTAAAGAACTTCAAACTCTAGCTAATAATTTAAAAAAAGAATTAATTAATGTTAAAACAGAGTTTAATAAATCTTTACCTAAAGGTAAGAAAGCAAGTGAACTGGCTAATGAATTAGCGAAAACAGAAGCTAGTAATATTAAGAAATATTTAGTGAGATCTTTTGAAACTTTTAGGAATGAAAATTATGTTCCACCTAAAGAAATTTTTGATGAAGCTAAAGATTATGTATTGAAAAAGATAATTTTAAAATCACCTGCATTAAGAGAATCTGCAAGATTACAAAATAAAAATATGCCGGCAGATGAAGCATATGATCTTATGTCAGAAGGTATTGTAAATGAAATTTTAAGAACAGGTAGAACTGAAGGTATAAATCCTTTAGAAGCATTAAGAGATATAGGAACAAGATTATTAAGAAGTGATAAATACAAATTTTTACAATCAGGAGAAGAATTACCTAATGTAATACAAAGATTATTAGGTAAAGAAAAAGATTTAAAAGCATCAGTTATGAATACTACTGCTGAAATGATTGCAATAATGGCGAATAAAAGAGCTTCTGATTTAGTAGCTGCATCAGGTTTAAGAAATAAATGGTTATTTAATTCATATGAAGATGCATTAGCTGCTGGAGTGACTGATGCACAAAGAATAGAAAAGGTTACCAGAATAGGAATGTTAGATTCAGAATTAATTGGTAAATATGCATCACCTGAATATGTACAAGCATTTAAAGGAGAAGGAGGTCATTTAAATAAATTAATGCAATTTTCTTTATATAGATTTTTAATTGGAGCTAAATCAGGAGTACAAATGGGTAAAACACTTTACTCACCTCAAACACAAGTTAGAAACGTAACTTCAGCTGCTTTTTTTGCATTCATGCAAGGACACATTGGTCATAATGCTAGTGTGACTAACGCAATGAAAATGACTTTAGATGATATATTTAAAGCAGGTCAAAGAAACATAGATGAAACTGAATTTAATAATTATGTAGAAAAATTAGTAAGATTAGGTGTTTGGGATGAAAACGTTGTTGCATCAGAATTAAAAGCTGTCATGGATGCTATAAAGAAAAATCAAATAAATACTACCGATAAATTAATGGCGAAATTATTTAAAATGGCTCCAACAGATAAAGTTGCAAAATTGTATGCTGGTGGTGATAACCTTTGGAAACATTATGGATTTGAATATGGTAAATCACAATTATCTATGGCATTTAAAAATGTAGATGATGTAGCTGAATGGTGGAGACATATGACTGGACAAAGATTTGAATTAATTAATCCAATCACTGGTCTTAAAAAAACATTTGATGATGCTTTAGATGAAGCGTCTGCTTACCTATTAAGAAATACATATCCAACATATAGTAAAGTACCACCTGCAATACAAGCATTAAGAATGTTACCAATAGGTAACTTTGTATCTTTTCCTGCAGAAATATTAAGAACCGGTATGAATACAATGATGATTGGTTTAAGAGAAATGCAACATTCTAATGCAGCTATTAGACAAATGGGTGTAAGAAGAATGGTTGGGGCTATTATGACTAGTTATGCAGTTGGTAAAGGTGTAACTGAATTATCACAAGTATTAACAAATACAACAAGTGCACAATGGGATGCATATCAAAGATCAGCAGCTGCAAGTTGGAATAAAATTTCAAATCTTATAGCAATACAAGGTTGGAAAAACGGTGAAAGTAAGGCTATTAATTTTTCTTATTTTAGTCCATATGATAGTTTATTTAAACCATTTGAAGCTGCAATGTCGATTGCAGAAAATCAAAAATTAAATCCACAACAAACAGAAGATTTTGTAATGGAAATGATGTTTTCAGAAGGAGGACCTGTATTTAATTTCTTATCACCATTTATATCTGAACCATTAGGTTATGATAGATTTATAGATGTAACTACTAGAAATGGTAAGAAAAAAGAAGGTGGTTCAGTTTATACTGAATCTGATAGTCTAAATGATAAATTTTACAAATCATTTAAACATGTTCTTGATGGTATTCAACCAGGTGTATTTGTTAGTGGTGGTAAAATAATAGATGCATTACAAAAAGATTTATCTGGTGGAGGTAAACCCGTTAATTTAAAAGATGAACTACTTGCATTACTTGCTGGAGTTAGAATAATTAATATTGATGTTAAAAAAGATTTACAGTTTGGTGCTGCAACTACAAACAGATTACTTAGAGCTGTGGATGAAAAGGAAGACTTCTATACATCAAAAGATTTTGTGAATAAAACACCATCTGATTTAGTAAATAAATTTGTTGATATGCAAGAAGAAGCATTCAGAATTCAAAAACAAATGTATATTACAATAAAAGATTTACAATTATTAGATTTAACTGATGGACAAATTTTAAACATATTAAAACAATCAGGTATGAATGAAACTTTAGCTAACAATTTAATTTCTGGAATTTTTACTCCTGTTAACTATTCTAAACCTAGATTTGAAAGAAAAATAAAAGAGGTAGAAGCATCTATGGATAAATTATCTGAAGATTCATCTGTATATAATTATTATACAAATAGAGATTTTTTATTTCCTCAAGCTAAATTAGATACCGTCAAAGCTGAATATGCAGGTAAATATTTCTTTGATGAAACTTATAATAAAGAAACAAAACAATTTGAAGGTGGTTATTATCCTGAAAGAGAATCTTATAAATTAAATGAAAATGGAACTCTTAAATATGATGAAAATGGTAATCCAATACCTGAAAGAGGATTTGTTGGTAGAGCTATAGAAAAAGCTGTAGATACTATAAAAGATTTACCTAGTAGATTTGCATTACCAGGACAAGATTTATTTGGTAAAGCTCCACAAAAACCTTTACCTCCTACACCAATGCCTAATCAACAAGTGATACAAACAGCAGCGGTTCAGGCACCAGGGGCCATGAATCAAGGTTTGACTGCAACAGAAAATGCGTTATTATCAGAAGAAGAAAAACAAATAACTTTAAGAAACAGAGGTTTAGCATAATGAATTATTTGGGCGGTCAGGTAGTTTCACACTATTGGGGTCTTTATGTGGCGGGGGTCACATTCTAATGGCAAGAAAATCAGAACAAGACGCAATTCAAAGAATAGATTCACACGAAAAACTTTGTCGTATTATGCAAAAACAAACACAGAATTCAATCAACAGTCTTCAAGGTCAGATTAATAGAATAGAAAGAATATTATTAGTATCAGCAGGTGCATTAATGTCAGGTATGGCTGGCGTTATATTCGTACTATTGCAAAAATTATAAAAATAATTATATTTACAGTAGGTCGCTTTAGGAAGGACCTATAAATTAACTGTCTAAATAAGGAGGTTATTATGACAAATCTAAGTACATTCCTAAATAACGCAATCGGTTTTGATGATATGTTTGATAGATTTAATTATCTATCTGCAGTCAATACTGGTTTTCCACACTACAACATAAAAAAAGAAAGCGAAGGTAAATATACTATTGAGCTCGCTTTAGCAGGTTACAAAAAAGATGAAGTAACAGTTAAAGTTGAAGACAATACTTTATCTATTGAAGGTTCTTCAAAAGAAGAAAAAGCAGACTTTGTACATCAAGGTATTGCAAAAAGATCTTTTAGAAGACAATTTCAATTAGCTGATTATGTTGATTGTAATGGTGGTAAATTAGAAGATGGTATGCTTAAAATTAAACTTGAGTATAATCCACCTGAATCTAAAAAACCAAAACAAATAAAAATTGATTAATTAAGGAAGCGGGCTTCGGCCCGCTTTTTTGTGGTAGTTGTTAGTTTAACAGCTATGAAACCTGGGGATTAAAGACCAACTGAACTAACTTCGCTTGTTAAAACGAGACACTACCACTTGCCCCTAGAAGCTTATCTTTATCCCATTCGTAAAAACTTATATCCAATCTTTTAAATCTTCACCCATAATTTCATTTGCAATATTAACTTTAGCACGTAAAGCTTTTACAATTCTGTCATCAACAGTATCTTCACAAATAATATCAATATAAGTCATAGGTTTTTCTTGACCTATTCTATCTATTCTTGCTTCAGACTGTTGTCTTTTTTCTAAATCATAACCATTAGAAAAATAAATCATATTACTACCTGCAGTTAATGTAATACCATAACCACCTGTATGAGGTGTACCTACGAAAAATCTACACTTATCATTATTTTGAAATAATTTAATATTCTTTGATCTTTTATCAGTTTCAGTTTCACCAAAATAATCTACAACTGATTCTTCACCATAAACTTTTTGTATTTCTTTTATTATTCTTTTTACATCATGAGTATAGTGAGACCATATAATAGCTTTACCTTCTATATTTTCTAATATGTTCATTAATTCTGTCAAACGATTACATTTTAAATCTAAAATAGTACCATCATCAGCTGTAAAATGACCGCATGTAATTTGATGTAATCTCATCAGTTGAGTCATAACAGTTGCTGATGTAAGCATTTTTCCATGAAGAAATGCTAAAGCTTCTTGTTTCATTTGTTTGTAAACTTTTTTCTGATCTGGTGTTAATTCAACAATATGTTTAATAAATGTTTTCTTTGGTAAATCTAAACAATCATCTTTTAAACATCTAAAAGAAAATGGTTCTATTTTTTGTGATAACTCACCAAGGTTTATATAACCTACAACAATTTCAACTCTTCTACCGTTGACTTCAATCTTTCTCATTTTAGCATATCTTGATCTAAACGTGTAATACGAATCATGACCCAGGAGCCAGGGATCAAGAAAAGCACATTGACTATATAAATCTAATGGTGACTTAGTTACAGGTGAACCTGTAAGTATTCTTCTATACTTTGCATATTCTCTCAATGAAACAATATTTCTAGTTCTATTAGATGTTGGAGTTTTAATTGTAGTAGATTCATCAATTGCAATCATTGCTTTGTGACAAGATAAAAATTTTTGTGCAAATGTTGTACCTTCACCAGAACTAAATGCTTCAACATTCATAATTAAAATATGAAAGTCAGTTCCAGTTTCAAATAAAGTATTTAATATTTTTTTCTGTTTAGAAGATTTGTCAGATGTTTTCCAAAGTACAATTTTCTTTTCAATATGATCAGGAAGGTGAGTAGGAACCTCCTGATCATACCAGTTCTTATAAACACCTTTTGGTGCAATAAGAAGCAGACCATTTATTTGGCCTTTATCATAAAGCATTGAGGCATTATCTAATAATACCTTTGATTTACCTGTACCCATTTCCATGAAGTACGCAAAATTTTCTTTGTCCCAAGACATTTTTAACGCTTTAAGCTGATGTTCGTATGGCTTGGTTTTAAATTTATAAAACATAATAACTATTTACTTTTACTTTCTAATCGTTATATATGTTACGAAAGGAAAAAAGTCAATGAATAAAATAGTGAAACAAGATGACAAATTAGTTTACACTGACGATATACAATCTAAGGTTTATTTAATTCAAGAAATACCCGGGACTGCACAAGGTCAACCAAAATATAATATTTTAGGTGCACAAAAATATGGCAAGATTATAACTTTATTACCAGAATTTTCTCAAATAATTTTATCACCAGGACCATTAATTACAAAACTTAGAAGTCTTTTAAAAAATTATACTGAAAAAGATTATTTATTATTATCAGGTGATCCTGCTATTATTGGTGTAGTGTGCTCAATTGTCGCAGATGTAAATAATGGAAAATACAATTTACTTAAGTGGGACCGGCAAGAAAAAACTTATTATCCTATAGAAATAAATTTATTTCAAAAATAAATCTTGACAAATTAATTTAGTTGTTTATCTATGTGTTTATGAAAGACACAGAGGTAAAAAATATGATTAACTTAAGACAAGACGCTCCGGATCAAAGCGATGTTGTTGATCCACAAAAACTGTCTGAAGAAATAGAAAAATTAAAATCTATTCAATCAGCAATATCTAATAAAGAATCAGAATTAAAAGAACTTAAAGAAGAAGAAAAAATTCAATCAGGTGTGGTTATACCTAAACTGATGGAAGAAATGAATTTATCTACTTTAAAACTTAGAGATGGTTCTGAAGTTTCAATAAAAAATATTTATAGCGCCACAATAAAAGCTGATAAAAAGCTAGAGGCGATTAACTGGCTTCGAGAGAACGGTCTTGGTGATATTGTTAAAAACGATATTACTGTTACCTTTGGCCGTGACGAAGACAACAAGGCTATGGCTTATGCTAACCTTGCGAAAGAGCGGGGTTATGAACCGACGCAAAAAACGTCTGTTCATCCCGCTACTCTAAAAGTAGTTCTTGAAGAACATCAAAAAAATGGTAAAGATGTTCCTGAAGATTACTTTCATAAGTTTGAAGGTTTTCAAACTAAAATAAAAGGTAAATCAATAAATCAATAGACAAATAAAGGAGTAAATCTATGTCTACAACAAATGCTAATATAGCAAAAAAGAATAGTGCAGGTGCACTATCAACAATCAATCTAAGAAACGACTCTGGAAGAGGTGCAGAAGAAATTAAATCGGATGATGTATCAACACCGATTTTAAAAATTCTTCATCAGTTATCTCCAGAATGTAACTCAAGAGATTCTAAATATGTCGAAGGTGCAAAACCTGGTATGATATATGCGAGTTCTCTAGGTACACTGATTGATGGTGAAAATGACGGTATCAATGTTTTGGTTGCTCATGCACAAACTAGATATCCAGAATGGCAGGAGAGAGGCGATAGTGCTTCTGCTCCAGTAGGTACGCATATGCAAATACCTGCAGATGCCACTGAAGAAAGGAACGGAAGATACAGATTACCAAATGGTAACTATGTAGAAAAAACTGCATACTTTTATGTTTTAGTCATAGGAGATGAAGTTAGACCTGCAGTAATACCAATGAGGTCTTCTAATCTTTCACCAGCAAGAGAGTTAAACAACCTTATCAAAAACTTAAGATTTAAAGATGATAAAGGTGTTTATAATCCTGCAGCATATGCAGCAGTTTATAATTTAAAAACTGTTGGTAAATCTGTGGGTAGTAAAAGCTGGCATGTCTATAAACCATCTAAGTTAAGAGACCTAGATATAAATGATAAAACAGATGCTGATTTATACTTAATGGCACAGGAATTACAAAAAACTGTGTCTAAAGGTCAAGCAAAACCTAAGTATGAACAAAAGGCAGAATCTGTTAACTCAAAAGACATTCTGTAATTATTACTGTTCAGTAATAGTAGCTACAAAAGGCGGTATCGGGAGACTGAGACCGCCTTTAGAAATAATAATAAAAAGGTAACATGGAAAAATTTAAAAAGTATTTTAGTGGGTTAGAAAGAAACTATGGTTTCTGCAATATTAAAAACGGACACAGGGACCAAGAATCAGGAAAATTAAAATTAGATCCAGGTGATTATGGTTGGTCTGGTAAATCAATATTAGATTTAGATTATGAAGATCATTTAAATGGAGTTAAGTCTATAGGTATACAACCTTGTACTGATGAAGGTTTAGCAAGGTTTGGTGCAATAGATATTGATCCTAAAAAATATGATAAGTTTGATGTCAATAAATTTTTAAAAAAAATACAACAAAAAGAATTACCTGTAATACCATTTAAATCTAAAAGCGGTGGACTTCATATATATGTATTTACAGAAGACTTTATTCCTGCATCAGAAATAAGAGAATTTTTAGAAAATTTATTATTTATATTTGGATTACCTGCAAAGACAGAAATATTTCCAAAACAAATTCAATTAGGTAAAGATAATAATGATCAACCTGTAAATGGTAATTTTATAAATCTTCCATATTATAATAAAGATGAAAGACAAGCTTATCTACCAACAGGTGAAATGATTCCATTTGAAGACATAATGGATGTAATAGAATGTAATTTACAAACACAAAAATCTTTAAGAGATACAGTTAAAAAATTAATTAGCGATGAATTAACAGGTGGTCCTGAAGAATTTAAAAATGGTCCTCCATGTTTACAAAAAATAATTATGGAACTAGAAGAATCTGATACTAAATTAAAAGATGAAAGAGATAGATTCTTATTTAATTATATGGTCTTTGCTAAAAAAAAATTTAAAGACAATTGGGATTCAAAAGTTTTAGAAATAGCAAGAAAATATTTTCAATATGATAATGATTGGGGAGATAAAAAAGTAGAGCAGAAAATAAAAGCATGGGCAAAAGATACTGCTGGACATACCTGCAATGATGAAGTTGTTGCAACACGATGTAATAAATTACAATGTTTAAAAAGAGAATTTGGTATTGCATCACAATTAAGAAAATCCTGGCCTATGTTATCTGGTCTAGAAAAAATAGATTATAAACCTGAACCTGAATATTATGTAAACGTAACTAAACCAAATGGTAAACCAATAACAATACATATAAAAAATATAGAACATCTCACAGATCAATTAAAATTTAGAAATATAATTGCAAAAAGTATTTCATCACTACCACCGACATTAAAAAAACCTGATTATGAATTAATGATAGATGAATTATTATCTACAGAAATTACAATACAACCACCAAAAGGAACTACACCTTTAGAAAAATTATATTCTTTTACAAAAGAATATTTAAATGACACTAGAGCAACAACCAATACATCATTTGCAAATGGTCAAGTATTTGTAGATAAAGATATTGCTTATTTTAAATGGTCTAATTTTTATGATGATATATCATCTAGAATTAATTGGAAGGAACCTGAACAAAAAACTGGTGTATGGTTAAGAAAACATTTTAATGCAGAGTTTAATGTTTCAAAAAGATTTCCAGGTAAAGATAATAAAACAGGTAAACCATTTAATCCAATCAATTGTGTATCTATTAGTATGGATAAATTTATGGAAGAAGTTCTTCCAGATGAAATTATAAAGATGACACACAAGAAAGATATTCTGTAATGATATATAAAATATATGGACCACCAGGTACAGGTAAAACATATACTCTAATTGAAAAAGCTAAAGAGTATTTGGATCTTGGAACACCACCACACAAAATTGGTTACTTTGCTTTTACAAGAAAAGCAGCAAAAGAAGCTTTATCTAGAATGCCATTAGAACCTAAAAAATTAGTTTACTTTCAAACACTTCATTCGTTTGCTTATCACCAACTTAGTTTAAATGATACGGATATTATGCAGCCATATCATTATGAAGATTTAGGTAAACAATTAAATATAAAAGTTAAATATCATGATAAATATAATGATGAAGAGATACATTATTTAACATGTGATAATGAATATTTTCAATTAATTGGAAGAGCAATTAATAGAGATATAACTATAAGAGAAGAATTTGATAGAGGAGAGCATGATAAGAAAAATGTAAAGTGGAGTATTTTAAAACATATTGATGCAAATTTTAAAGAATATAAAACTGCAAATAAACTTAATGATTTCAATGATATAATTAAAAGAATAATAGAAAAAGATAAGTTACCACAGTTTGAAGTTGTCTTTATAGATGAAGCTCAGGATTTATCTCCATTACAGTGGAAACTATATGACAAATTAAAAGAATATACTAATGATATTTATTTAGCTGGTGATGATGATCAAGCTATCTTTGGTTGGGCCGGTGCAGATGTAGATAGATTTATAACTGAACCTGCTGAAGAAACTGTATTAGAACAATCACAAAGAATCGCAAGACAGATACAGGAAGAGTCTATTAAGCCAATAGAAAATATTAGAGGTTTAAGAAAACAAAAAGAGTATTTACCAAAAGATGAAGAAGGACATGTTTCTTATATATCTAATTTTGGTCAAGTGGATTTATCTAAAGGTAAATGGTTAATACTTGCTAGGACAAGTTCTAAATTAATAGAATTGATGAAAGAATTAAAAAAAGAAAATTATTATTTTCAAAGTAATAAAGGTAGAAGTTATAATAGAAAAATTTATAAAGCAGCTATTAATTATACTTTATTTTGTAAAGGTGAGGAGATAGCTGAAAAATATTTAAAAGATATTCATGAGTTTACTGAAAATAAAATAGATAAATCTAAACCTTGGTATGAAGCATTTACAAATGCAAATCAAAAAGAAATAAATTACATACGAATATTATTGGAAAAGGGTGAAGATTTAGATTCAGATGCACGTATATGGTTTTCAACTATTCATACTATTAAAGGTGGTGAATCTGATAATGTTATTCTTTCATTACATCAAGGTTCTAAAGTTCAGAAATCAATTAAAAGAAGTATAGAAAAAAGTGATGAAGAAAATCGTGTTTGGTATGTAGCAATAACTCGTGCCAAATATAATTTATATAAACTAAAAACCAAAGATAAACGTAAGGAGTATATAATATAATGACAAATAAAGATATGTTTGAAAGTGCTTTTCCACAAGATAAACAGATAGGTGGGAGTCACTACAAAGACTTTCATATTCAACCGTATGAATTTATTTCTAAGAATGACCTTTCTTTTTTTCAAGGAAACGTTATTAAGTATGTGTGTCGTTACATGAATAAAAACGGCATACAAGATTTAGAGAAAGTAATTCATTATTGTGAATTAGAAATTAAAAAAATGAAAGATATGAAGAGGAAAAAATAATGAAACTACCACCTAAATTTCAGGCTAGGTCAGAATGGTTAGAACCAACAGAATTTCCTGATTTATCTAAACATAAAGAAATAGCAATTGACTTAGAGACACGTGATCCTGATTTAAAGAAAATAGGTTCAGGGGCCATAAGAGGTAATGGTGAAGTTATAGGTATAGCTGTAGCTGTAGAAGGTTGGTCTGGTTATTATCCAATAGCTCATGGTGAAGGTAGAAATATGGATAGAAAACAAGTATTAACTTGGTTTCAACATGTACTAAGTACAACTGCAGACAAAATATTTCATAACGCAATGTACGACGTTACCTGGATTAGATCATTAGGACTTAAAATAAATGGAATTATTTATGATACAATGATTGCAGCGTCATTAGTAGATGAAAATAGATTTTCTTATACATTAAATTCTTTATCTGGTTTTTATAAACTTGGATATAAAGATGAATCAGAATTAACTAAAGCTGCAAAAGAAAGAGGATTAGATCCTAAATCTGAAATGTGGAAATTACCAGCAATGGCTGTTGGTGCATATGCTGAGAAAGATGCTGAACTTACTTTAAGTTTATGGCAGTTAATGAAACAAAAAATAAATGAAGATATTTCACCGGGAAAAAATTTAAAAAATATATTTAAGTTAGAGACTGATCTTTTTCCTTGTCTTGTTGACATGCGTTTTTTAGGCGTACGAGTTGATCTAGAAAAAGCACATCAATTAAAAACAGCGTTGGCAGTAAAAGAAGAAAACTTATTACAACAAGTAAAAATAGAAACAGGCCTAGAACCTCAGATATGGGCTGCAGCAAGTATTGCGAAAGTTTTTGATAAATTAAATTTAGAATATCCAAAGACCGAGAAAACACAATCACCTTCTTTCACTAAGAATTTTATTTTTAATCACAGTAATCCTGTAGTTCGTATGATAGCAGAAGCTAGAAAAATAAACAAGGTTAGAACTACGTTTATTGATACAATATTAAAACATGAGCATAAAGGTAGAATTCATGCAGATATAAATCAAATACGATCAGATGATGGCGGTACGGTTACAGGAAGATTTAGTTATTCAAATCCAAACTTGCAACAAATACCTGCAAGAGATCCAGACACAGGACCATTAATTAGAAGTTTATTTATACCTGAAGAAGGTTGTAAGTGGGGAACCTTTGATTACTCACAACAGGAACCAAGGTTAGTTACACACTATGCATTACAGTTTAAATTTTTTTCAGTAAATGAAATTGCAGATGCTTATGATAATAATCCGGATACAGACTTCCATAAAATAGTTGCAGAGATGGCAGGTATTGACAGAAAAGAAGCCAAAACAATTAACTTAGGTTTATTTTATGGTATGGGTAAAGCTAAACTTCAAGCAGAGTTAGGTGTTACACCTGAGAAAGCAGAAGAATTATTTAAACAATATCATAACAAAGTACCATTCGTTAAACAGTTAATGAATGAAGTTATGAAACATGCTCAGGATGAAGGTTTCTTAAGAACAATAGAGCATAGATTTTGTAGATTTCCAAAGTATGAACCTATCTTAAGAGGTGATGACTGGGGAAAATATGTTCCACCTGAAGATCATGAACGTATGTTAGAGTTACAAAACATGGGTGAATGGTTAAAAGATGATGAAGGTGAATTAATTTTAGATGAAAAAGGAAATAAAAAGAAAAATTATTGGCATCAAAATGGTCATAGAAGAGCATTTACTTACAAAGCTTTAAATAGATTGATACAAGGTAGCGCTGCAGACATGACTAAAAGAGCTATGGTTGAATTACATAAAGAAGGTTTAATAGGTCATATACAAATACATGATGAATTAGATTTTTCTATTGAATCAAAAAAACAGTCTGATAAAATTAAGGAAATAATGGAACATGCAATTAAGCTAGGAGTTCCGAACAAAGTAGATTATGAATCTGGTCCTAATTGGGGTGAGATTAAAGAAGAGGAATAATGAAGAACTATGGCTTATTTAAATGCAAATGTACCACCAATATATTGCAAAGTAAGGAAGGAATATCTTTATGATTTCAAAGAACATCATGGAGAAAGTGAAGACTGTGTTATCTTCGGTCTTGTCTCTATTTCAGGTCGTGCGCTCTTATTTAATATCATGTTACCCAATGGTGCGTGCTTTTGGCGTTTGCCTATCTCAGCGTTTTTCCAAAAACATTTTTCTAGATCCGAAGTGCCAGATATGTCGGTTGACCAGTTACAGTTGTGGAACTGTTTTAGTTATTATCCTTCTGTTCATACTTTTGATTGGCTGGCTGGTATAGACGGTAAATATAGAGGTAAAGATAAAAAATTTTACAAAGGTCAATATTTATTTACGGTTGACTGGGCTCATCCAGAGACTAATATACTAAACACGGAACATTCAGAAATTCCGCAAGAGCATAAGTGTGCTCATATAATACAATTAGAAAACGGCAATTTTGCTGCTCAGCCAAATAACAGAATCATTTGGCATGTAAATAGTTATACAACTGATAATTCATGGCCAGACTATAAAGTACAAAACACAGTTTGGGATTGTGAAGGTTCTGATTGGGTAACAGAAGATTCTGATAAAATGTTTTATGATATTGAGGAGACAAAAAATGATTAAATATATTTGTAAAAAATGTGGACATGATTGTCATTGTAACTATAATTGTGACGCAAATCCATATGACGGCGGATGTCATTGTAATAAGTGTGAACATAGAGAACAAACTTCTTTATGGGGAAGATTTGTAGATTGGTTATTTGATTGGGTATAATTATGAAAAAATGTAAACAATGTGAAAAAGAGTTTAAACCAAAAGACGAACTAGATTTATTCTGTAGTCAAGATTGTAAAGAAGAAGCATTAGCGGAATTAGATTCAGATTCTGACGAGTGTTTGTCATGTCAATAAAGAAACCACTTACTATCTCTGAGGAGGCTAACGTGCAGATGCCTATGAAGACGGTTGCTAGTTTGATCGGTCTTGTTGCAATAGGCACCTGGGCTTATTTTGGTTTGATTGAAACACAAAACCAACATCATACTCGATTACAATTAATGGAAGCAGATGTTGAAGATAACACAGAGTTTAGAATAAAATGGCCAAGAGGTTTAATGGGTTCGTTGCCCGCTGATTCTGAACAGTTCATGCTTATCGAAGATCTATATAAACAAGTAGAAAAAATGCAACAGACTCAAGAGATGAATATGACTAATAAAGTTAATATAGAATTTTTAATGAAACAGTTAGATAAGGCTCAAAAAGATATAGAAAAATTAAAAGACAAACAACGGGAGTTTGCTAATGGAAACGGTCATTAGTAGTGTTGTTGCTCTCTGTATGTTTATAGCAGGAGAGCTTAAAGAACATAGAATAAAAGAATCTATGTCAGATTGTTTGAAGGGAAAACGCCTTGCGGAACGTGATGTAAATGTTAATATTCAGTACATGTGCGGGACTGTAGAGGCAGAACTTGAAAAAAATATAGATGGTAGTATAAGTATAAAGAGAATTATAAAACCAAAATAATGAATCTTTCCAGAAATTTTACTTTACAAGAGTTAATTAAATCGGACACTGCTGTACGATTAGGAGTGGATAACAATCCTAATGCTAATCAAATTGAAAAATTAAAATTACTGTGTGAAAATATTTTGCAGCCGGTACGTGATCATTTTGGTCCAGTAACCGTTACTTCAGGCTTCAGGAGTCCAGACTTATGCCTAAAAATAGGTAGTTCAGTTAATTCACAACACACTAAAGCAGAAGCAGTTGACTTTGAATGTATGGGCAAAGACAATGCAGAGGTTGCGGATTGGGTTTATAAAAACCTTGATTACGATCAAATGATTTTAGAATACTATGTTCCAGGTGAACCTAACAGCGGATGGGTACATTGTAGTTATGTATCTGAAAATCCACGTAAACAATTTTTAAGAGCGTATAAAGAAGATAAAAAAACAAAATATAAACCCATAATAGGAAAAGCAGTAGATTTAGTATGAAAAATATAAGATTATTTAATAAAATAGATACCGTACATGGTTTTTGTGAAGAGTGTGAAGAAGATTCTATATTAGTAGCTATTGTTCAAGATTACTATAGATGTACTAATTGTGGTCATGATACCAAGCAACATGTAAATGGACGAATACGATATATGTCTTTGACAGAATCGGATATAGATTTTATAAGAAAACATGGCGAAGAAAAACTTTAAAGAATTTGTAGAGAGACCAAAACCTAGAAAACGTCCTGGACGTCATAAAAAAAATCTCAATAAACACGAAAAAAGACAGAAAAAAAATCGTTGACATTGATCCTTATTTATCCTATCTTTAGTATTAGAAAGGATACTTATGATATATAATATAAAAAATAAAATAGTTAATCACTTATACGAGTCTGAATTGTTTGAGCCGTCTATTGCTAGAACTGCTCATAAAGCAGCGGTACTTGTTGAAAGAATAATTGAATCTAAGGAACCAAGAAAGGAATTAAATAAATGGCTACAGGAGCAGAAGTCTTTATAAAAAAACTAACGTTAGAGTTAGATGAGCTAGCGAATAAATATAACAAGACTCGGGACCCAGGCATCAGGGATCAGTGGTATAAAAAACTTAAGCAGGTTCCTCCGGCTTCGGTTTTGGAGGAGGCACGGATACCTTCTCGCAAGAAAATTTTGGGTAAAGCTCAAACTTCTCTATCTGATTAGCACTAAAAGTTTTACCGTCAAATAATAATTCAAACGAATCCCCTAATCCGGCACGTACACAACCATAGTGTGTGCCATAAAATTGTTTTATACCTAATTCTTCTAACTTAGGCATAACACATTCACCGGTAGTTAAAGAACATATGTATAAAGTAAGTAAAAATTTCATCTTGACAATCCTTAGAAAATAATTATTATCCTATCTATAAATTAATAAAGTTATAAAGGAGACTATACTAATGACTGATATAAGTAAATATAAATCTGTCGCTCTAACTCACGAAGTCTGTGATAAGTTAGATAAGGTCAGAAAAGTAATTGTACCTACAATTACAGTATCTAGAGCAAAAGCTTTAGAAATTATAATCAACGAGAAAGCAAGGAAATTAAATGGCAAAGTATCAGCAAGGTAATTTTGGATTTAAAACTTTAGTTGAATTTGACGAAAGAGATCCAATTAGAAACCTATGGAGAAATGTTTTGATTGTAGCTATTGAAGATGCAATTAAAATAAAAAGTACAATAATTAAGTTCTATGATTTTTATAGAAATAAAAAATTTTATGAACTCGATTATGTCACATTACCAAATAGAGATTTTGATGCAGTATGTCAATTGGCTCAATTAGATGGTAATTTAGTCAGAAAAAAAATAAACAAACTAATGAAAGAAATGGAGATGAACAATGGCTCATATATGCCCAAGATGCCGTGGAAACGGTTATATCAAAGTGAAGGAATCCATAGAGAATCCGACGGAAACCATACACCAGTGTCCGCAGTGTAAATCTCAAGGAGAAATTATGATAGATGAAAATAGACTTAAAACTATATTTGATGAACATCGAGAAAAATATAGATATAAAGATAAACTAACTGTTGAACATGTTAAATTATTAGAAAAACAAATTGAAAACTTGATGAAAGATAAAGCAATGCTTCAAGATCAATTAGATAAATACATAGATAAAGAAATGGAGCAACGATAATGATAAGAGGAGACAGCAGCGATTATGACTTACTTCATAAATGGACTATTAACTTTGATTGCAATGGTTATAAAACTTGTGAGATTGGAGTACGTGAAGGACTGGGATCAAAAATTATTATGGATAACGTTGTTAACAACTACATCCATGTTGGCGTTGATCCTTATGGTAATTTAGAATATCAACATTATGATGATACCGGTTCTTATACCTGTGATTATACCGATGACATGAGAGATACCATGCTGAATGATTTTAAACCGTATCGTAATCAAGGTAAATTTACATTGTGTAATATGACAGACACACAGTTTATGAATGATACAGAACATAGACATTCTAAATTTATGTTTGTGCACTTTGATGGTCCACATATGACTAAAGATGTAATGACTGAAGCGGTATGGTTTGCTAATCGATCGGTTAAAGGTACACGTTTTGTATTTGATGATTATAAAAAATATAACACGGCCTTAATTGCACAAGTGTTAGAGCTTTATAATTTTAGAGTAATTGAAAGCGGAAAAAACAAATGTCTAATTGAGAAAGTAAATGACTAGAAAAAATTTTAAAAAAAGTTCTAATTCTAGGACCAAAGAAACTCGTAGACATATTGCTAAATATAGTGCTCAAAATACTGTACCTGGAGAAAGCACCATACGTTATGGATCAGGCTTCAGGGATCAGATAAATTTATATTGGCAAAAAAGAAATGCAGATAAATTAAAATGGAGAGAGTTACATGGCGAAAACAATAGTGATTAATAACTATAAAAAATATTGGGTTGAAACGACCAACCAAGGACATCTTATAAAAATTTGTCATGGACATAATGATCAAGTGACTGAATTAGATTTAAGATGGAAAGATAGAACAAGAGATAAACAAAGGAGAGTGATTAATGCCAAAAAAGCCGCGAATTAAAAAAACAGAATATGAGAATTTGTATGATTGTATTCGAACGGACCAAGTACCCGCAGATCAAATTGCGTATTGGTTTGAAGACAAAAAATTTTTTAATTGGTTTAAAAATCAACGTGATAAAAAAGCGAGTTGGGAATAATGGTCCAAGGAGAATTATTTAAAGATCAAAACGAAGTCGATATTGAATCTTTAAATCTATCGGAAGCAGTTGATCTTTCAACGTTTGATGTTCGATTGTTTCCTGGAATGTATTATGTATTTAAAACAGGAGGGTATCATTACCTGAGTAAATGCAAACAACAGGTTCCAGAAATATACAGACAACCCATATGGCCTTTTGTTTTAAGAAACATGAGACACCCATTAGCTCCTGATGATGAAAAAAGACATTCAGAAAAAGCTATTCTTTGGCCCAGTATTGGCTTAACTCAAAATGGTTATCAAAAAATTTTTTTGTTATGGAAAGATAAAACTAGAGTACAAACTATTTACAAAAAAGACGGGACCACTTATACAAAAATAGTTCCAAAAGGAATTTTAAGTTCCTTTAGTCGAATTATTGCAAAAGCATTTGTACCTAATCCAAATCCAGAAGAATTTATTTTAGTAGATCATGTTGATGGTAACCGTATAAATGATCGACCTGAAAATTTAAGATGGACCAAACAAGCTTTAAATGCCAATGGTACACCGGGAGGTAAAAACGATCCAGATGAAGTATTTGATAATATAAAAGATACGGATTGGTTTAATGGAAGAGGAACTAATAATTTAAATATTGTAAAAAAAACTTTTCAAGAAAATCAACAACGCCAGCAGATCTCATTTACGTTTAATGCTAACTTTATAAAAGGAATGAACAATGAATAATAAACAAGCACAAAATAAAATTAATAAAGAAAGAAAACATTTAGAAGAAATAAAAAAAGAAAAAACTAAATACTTAGTTCGAGCAAGAAAAGGTGAACTTTGGATGGATGAATGTAAGGATCATTATTATAATGTTGTTTGTAAACGTTATAATTTTTGTGTTCGACATATTGAAAACATGATTGATGTTAAACATGAACCTTTAATAGGTCAAATTAGTTTTCATCTTTCAATGTTTAGTAGAGATCTTTTATATATTTTTAAATATAGAAAATTTAATAGAGAAATAATTGAAGACTATTGGGAATGGAAAAAAATTAAAAAAGAATGGGAAGATGATTTTAATTACACTCAAAAAAGAATTGATGAAGATTATGCATTGGTCGAAAAAATGGAACCTTATGTTAGAAAAATGGAAAAAATTTTAGATGAATGGGAATATAAAATGAATAGAAGACCTGGAAGAGTTAAAGCTAAAAAACCTAAAACAGGAGCAAGAGTTAAGAATGCAAAACAATAATTTAAAATTAAAAGAAATTAAAACTCCTAAAGGTAATTTTGTTACTATTAATAATGATTTATATATACCTGAAGCATTAGAAAAATATGGTGGTTGGGAAAATGAAGTTTATGATGAATGTATTAAATACTTAAAAGAAAACTCTGTAATCATAGAAGTAGGGGCTCACATAGGTACACACACTATTCCTTTTGCAAAGTATTGTCATCGAGGATATGTATTTGCATTTGAAATGCAGCGATTTATTAATCAAATATTAAATTTCAATATAATTTATAACCAAGTAAACAATGTACAAACATTTCAGGAAGCAGTTACTGATGTTGATGAACGATTTGTAACTAATGATTTTAGATATGATGTTGAGGGTATTAACTCTGGTAATACTAAAATACAATTTATGGATCATGGATCAGGTTTTCTTCCAATATACAAATGTAGATTAGATACAAAGTTTAGCCATCTTCAAAAATTAGATTTAATTAAAATTGATGTTGAATGTCATGAGCATTTTGTAATTGAAGGTGGTTTAAATTTAATTGAAAAACATAAACCAGTTATCATGACTGAATATCATACGGTTAAGACAAAACACACCAATGGTAATAAACACTTGATAAAAGAATTACTTCCTAATTATTCATGGAAAGAAATAATTGGTAAGTATCAATTGAATAACAAAGAAGTATATAACTTTAATATGATAGGAACCCCAAATGATTAAAACAAGACAATTTGATTACCCAACATCCACTAGAAAAACAATTGATGGTAAAAGAGTTTATAGTATCAACGGTGAAGCGCTGCCATCGGTTACAACGATACTATCTGCAACTGAGTCTGAAGAGAAGAAAGCTGTATTAGAAGCCTGGAAGAAAAGGGTTGGAGCAGAACAAGCGGACAAGATTAGAGATGAGGCTGCTGCAAGAGGTAGTGTGCTTCATAGAATTGTTGAAAATTATATAACGGATACAAAGCATTTAGATATGACTGAGCTAGGTCAGACGGCTCATAAAATGGCTGATATTCTCACAGAGAGGGCCATAGACGAGCGTTTGAGTGAGGTGTGGGGTGTAGAGCCATATTTAGCGTATCAGGGCTTATTTGCCGGTCAAACGGACTTAATTGGTATTCATGATGGTAAAATTACAGTCTGTGACCACAAAAATGCTAATAAACCTAAGCGAAAAGAATGGCTCCATGATAGTTATAGAATACAGTTAGCACTTTATGCGTTGGCTTTTGAAGATATGTTTGGTGAACATATTTCACGTGGAATAAATTTTATAGTGACTAAGGATATGGTGTATCAGGAATTTTCTTGGGAAGGTCAGGAATTCCGTCAAGCGAAATATGATGCTCTGAAAAGAGTCGATAAATACTATAGTAATTTAAATAAGATACAAGAAGTTTAATACTATGTGGCTAAAAAAAGGCGAAACTGTGACAAATATGTGGTACATGGGTCAAGAATCAGGGTTCAGGGGCCAAAATGTTCAGGAATCAGGGTTCAGGGACCAGGCATCAGGGGTTTGTAAGAAATTCTCTATAGTATTTCTCACAGATATTTTGATAAAATTTTTTTTTAAAAAATTAAAAAGTGTCTTACATTCATACATTGATGTTTTATTCAATAATATCAATGGTTTAACGTCTTACATTTCGTCTTACATGCGTCTTACACGTCTTACAATTGTTATTTATCAACGTTTTTTTAACATTTTAAAGATAGTAAACAAATGTTTTTCCCGACGCGCGCGCGTAAAAACGATATTTTTTATTAGTAAAATACCTACAGAAACACTATAGAGATTTGAGAATATGAAAAAACCAATAGTCTGTCAGATAAAAAAGAAAAAATACTACCTGTATAAAATAACCTGGATTGATATTACAGGTGAAGAGGACCATGCAAACCCAGATCAGTTTGAAGCTATGAATTACTCAACTTTAATTACTTATGGATTTGTATTTTCTAAAAACAGAAAAGAATTAAAAACATTTTCAACTTATGATGTTGATGATGAAGTTTTTAGTGGACGAAATGTATTTCCAATAGGATGTATTAAAAAAATGGAGAAAGTATTAGTCGGATGAGTTATCTTCCTCTGTTTCTGGTGTTACTTGTTTTGGTTCTGTCAAAACTTTATCTTTTAACTCTTCTATTTCCACACCTTCAAGAATGGGTGAATACTCGTCTATTATCTGTTTCATTCTGGATTCCAATTCTTCTGTTGATAAGTCTTCTAGTTTACCTGTCCGAATTATTTTTTGCTCAATATATAATCCCGCCGCTTTACCTCTCGCAACTTCTGCATTAACTGCTGCGGACCAAGCTTTCTTATCTCTGGCCTCATCTCTTAACTTTGCAAGTTCCATAACATGACTACCAAAAGTTACATCGTATTTCTTTTGTAGTTCTTCTCTTAGTTCACCAATGTATTTAACTACAAGTGGATATCGTTTTGGATTCTGTAAAATACTTGCTGCTTGTCTTGCTGAGTCTTTTGCATAACCTGCTTCTATTGCACACTGAGTAGCAGTCTTTCTGCCTTCTTCTGATACTAATAAATTTGCAAACTTAATCTGCTGGTCTGTCAGTCTCTTCGGTACGCCCATTATTTTCTTCTTCCTTTTTATTTCCAAAAATTTCTTCCCAACGTTTTGCATAAACGTCATTAGTTGGTCTAGATCTTCCGTCGTATTTTCTTCCTTTTTCTTTGGTCATTTTGTCACATTCTCCTGTTATTGACATTTAGCACAACAATTGTATAAACGCAATAGATGTTGGGTCAGAAAACAATTAAACAAATGTATTCTGGTTTGCCCAATATCAAGTTGATTTAAACATAAACATTGTGGCGTTCGGCTTACGAAGCAGTTTTTTACTCTTATTGTACTGTGGATACTGGGGCGCCATAAAAAGATAGAAATTATGCAAGGCAAGATGTTAAGACAAGTTTTGGATAAGATGATGAAGCATGGCACTGCTCAAAATGCTCGGGTCCAAGTTTGTTTACCTGATGGAAAATTTTACGACATTTCCTCTTTACAATTAATGGAAAATAAATTAATTGGCGTTAGAGAATCACACCGACTAGTTTTTACAGTTCAAGCTGAAACATGGAATATGGGAAAGATTTTGAAAAAAATTGGCTAGCCTGTTAGTTCGAAAAATAATTGAAACCTGAGACTAAATTTTATGCAAAAATTAAAAGAAATTTTAAACAATTATCGCTCATTCGATTGGAGAATCTTAGCGTTCCCGGTACTCCTGATCTATTGGTCTATAATAATAATCGGCACTTTTTCACTGTAGAATTAAAATATACAAAAACGAACAAAGTAACCTTTTCACCACACCAAATTGGCTTCCATGTGAAGCATCCTGAGAATACATTTATCCTAGTTGAGGATGCCTCTCTCAACGTCCCAAAACTTTATGAAGGATCCCGGATCCAGAAGCTTGTAGCCTGTGGCCTGAAGCTTGAACCTCTGCATCAGGGATATGAAGATATAAAAATTTTTTTTAATCAGCTTGGCGCTTGACGCTTAAATAATCCGAACCCCTGTACCTTGGTCCCTGAAGCTTGCTGCTTGGCGCTTGTAACCTGTATCCATTCTGGTAGGCCCAGGCTTCATGGATTTTAATTGCTGTCTTGCTCAGTCTTGCTTGCAGCTTGCTGCTTGTCGCTTGAAGCTTGCTGCTTGGTGCTTGCGGCCTTTTCATTTTCATTTTCTTTTCCTTTCTGCGTTGTTTTGTCCCTGCGACAATTTGTCGCAGGTTTGTAATACTTTGGATGTCTCCATACAAATGTCAATTTAGTTTCCTCCTATCTTTGTTTGATTGTTTTAACCATTCAAAAAACTCCTGGCACTCTTTCAAATACCAAGCCGGCAGGTTGCTATGGTCCTCCAGGAACCACGGCAACAGATCACCTCTTTTTATTTTTCTTTTTTTCATTAGTGTTTTCCATAAGTTATATTTTTAATTTCAGGATCCCAGCAAGCTCGGCAATCTTTGCATTCATTGTCTTGATCTGGAGCCGGACAAGTTCGCGTTGTCGTGCTCACCGTTGATGTATTGGGCCATGAAGCCGGGGCCTCCTGGTCAACCATCGTTGCTGAAAATCTAACAACTAGATTATCCGGTTTTAAATGCATATACTTTTTGGTCCATGCTTCACGCGTTGGCATCCAGTGTTTTTTTGTAGGTGTTAACTTGCACACTTCAAAAATTTTTAAAAGATGCGCTTCGTCTTGAACGTCGCCGCTGTCATGCCATCTAAATTCATTAGGCTTTTTAGAATTAATAAGAGTCGCCATTGCTTCAACCCAGTACGGATTGTTTATAGCCGCTAATCTTTTATATTGCGCAGCCTGCACAACTGAAAAAACATAACAGCCTTTTAAAGCATAGCAGCCCTCGCAAACTGAGCCTTTTATATTAACTAATTTTGAACCGGTGCTGCATTCTTTGGCAGGTAAACCAATCGACCAACCCGGCATTTTTGAGGGCTTCGATAGTCCACCGATCAGGGCCCAAGCTTCTTTTGTATTCATGACTTATTCTCCTTTTGTTAATATTGTAATGATAAACTATTTTAATTTTAGAATCACTTGTCAACATTGTCGCATTGCAAATTGTCACTGCGACAAAATGTCGCAGGCGCTTGACGCTTGCGGCTTTTATTAATTATTGCTTGAGGCTTGAAGCTTGACGCTTGGGCCGTTAGCCACTCAGCGTCAAACTTTTATAGATAAGATTACAATGCTTATCTCATTAACAACATAATATTTAAGTCTAGAAGTTATAGACTCACAGTATTTTAACTGCTCTATAAGGCGTCTACTTAGTAGAGGCAATTTTTGAGCTAGTAGGTTTTCTGTATCACCTGAGGGTTTCCCAATTTTAAGTGTAGTACAGCCCCACAATCGAACACCTGATCAGTTAAGTTTATAATAAACTTACTGGATCCTAACTTAACTGATCCCAGGTCCAACACCTAGATAGCGTAAACGAAACCCAGTGTGATGGACCAGGGATCAGCATCAGTGAGGTTTCGCGCACAATCCCCTCTCCATGGACGGAGGTGTCAGCTTTTTCTCAACTGATCTAATCCTACTTGCTTTTGTTGGTGCAAGTCCCAAAGTTATTTTTTTGTTATTTAAATAACTAAACATAATCATAAGATACCATAGCTGAAATTTTATATCTACGCGCAAACTGTCGCACCCTGAGCCAGGGTTCCAGGAGCTGAAATCCTGTCAACTCAACAAAATGACGCGCGACAATTTGTCGCAGGCAGGTGCGACAATATTGACAATGGCCCCAGGTCCTGGAATCTGGTATCATGGGGCATGTCAAAAATAATAGGAGGAAATATGATAACAGAGGCTAAATTTAACGAAGACACAAAACAACTAGAGTACAAAAAAATAACTGCAAAAACTTGGGCTCAAGATTTTTTGATGGATTTAATCAGTCAATATAATTACAGATTAGAAGACAGAGGATTACATGGTCTAGATAAAATGACAGAGAAAGAAGAGCAGCAATGTATGGACCAATTAAAAAAACAAGCAGACAGAATTGCAAAAATGTTTGGATATACAGAACATTGGACAACGTAAGTGCGACAATATTGACAATGGCCCCTTCGGGGCCATTGTGTTAAGATGAGTTATTAAATTAAAAAGGAGGAAATATGGACTACGATGACATACTACAAGATGCTTTTGAAAATTATTTAGAGGAGCATCAATTTGATGAGGAAGATCAATTAGAATATTTGGAGGAGGTTGAATGAAATATAAAGGCTATTTAATAAATTTAACTCCAAAGAAAGGAACTGAAAGTCTTTGGAGATTAGAAATAGAAAAAGATAACAAGGTTGATTGTTACACAGTTGAAAACACTGCAGCCTTATACAAGGTGCAGGAATTTGCACTTAATCAAATTGATAAATTAATTACTGAAGAGGTTAGATCATGAACTTAGCATTAAAACTATTATTATTTTTTATTGGTATGGCATTATCAATGGTTGGAATAATGACCTCATTACATGCACCACAACACATGGTTTTAGGTGTGTTAATTTTCTTTAGTGGGTTTGTGATATTGTTTTCAAGTATGAGGCCAAACTATTAACTGCGACACTATGCGCAATGGCGCATGGTCCAGGGTTCTGGTATCATGGGGTAATTAACAAACGGAGGAACTATGAATAATATAACTAATACATGTACTGAATGCGGTGAAGACGCTAAGTATGATGAATGGTCAAACTATGAAAAAAGAATATGTATCAACTGCGGTTCGGATAACGAACCGCCAGAGGAATGGACAGAAGAGGCCAAAGAGGGTGCAAGGATCGCGGCGTCAATTGGATTAAGTTTAAATGATCTTGACGACAGCGGTGACATGGCCGAAGAGTTAAGAGAGATTATGCAAAATTAACTTCCCTCCTAGTGGTTAATATACCGCGCGACAAAATGTCGCGCGGTTTTACATTGTAGAATATATACTGCGACAAAATGTCGCAGGGGCCTGCGGCCATACCGCTCGGCCGCTGCGCGGCCTCGCTTAATTGGATAGAGGTACCAAGACCACTTGCAACTTTGAACTTTTTAATATACTTAATTACCTTTGTAATATTAGGAGTCTCAATATATGGTATATATATTGAACTTTTATATACAGATAAGGCTGAAATACTTTTCAACCTTTGAAAACATATCTGAAAAAATTTTGCGGAAAATTTTTTCGAATGCACTTTTATGGATATAGATAAATTAAAAAAGTTTGAGAAATTACCACCTGATGTAAAAAGACAACTTGCTCTTTACATGGCTAAGTGGAAAGAAAAGAAAAAAGAATCTACAATCAGAAATGATTTTATGGCTTTTGTAAAACATGTATGGCCTGATTTTGTAGAAGGGTCCCATCATAAACAAGTTGCAAATAAATTTAATCAAATTGCAGAAGGTAAAATAAAACGTGTTATAATAAATATGGCACCTAGACATACTAAATCTGAATTTGCCAGTTATCTATTACCTGCATGGATGGTTGGAAGAAATCCAAAACTAAAAATTATTCAATCTACTAACACAACTGAACTCTCAGTACGTTTTGGTCGTAAAGCAAAACAACTTATGGATTCACCAGAATACAAAGAAGTATTTCAAACAAGACTTAAAGAAGATTCACAAGCTGCTGGTAAATGGGAAACACAACAAGGTGGTGAATATTATGCAGCCGGTGTTGGATCTGCAATTACTGGACGGGGTGCTGATCTTCTAATTATTGATGACCCACACACTGAACAAGATGCAATGAATGCACAAGCTCTTGAGAGAACTTATGAATGGTATACATCAGGACCAAGACAACGTCTTCAACCTGGTGGAACAATTGTAATTGTTATGACAAGATGGAATGAAAAAGATTTAGCAGGACGATTAATCAAAGCTCAAAAAGAACCAAAAGCTGATCAATGGGAAGTAATTCAATTTCCTGCAATCATGCCGGATGGAAAACCTTTATGGCCTGAATACTGGAACATAAAAGATTTAGAAGCAGTTAGAGCATCAATTCCATTATCAAAATGGAATGCACAGTATATGCAAAATCCAACAGGAGAAGAAGGTGCATTGATAAAACGAGAGTGGTGGCAAAACTGGGATTCAGAAACACTTCCAAATTTAGAACACGTTATACAATCTTATGATACTGCGTTCATGAAAAAAGAAACTGCAGACTTTTCTGCAATCACCACCTGGGGCGTGTTTCATCCAAACGAGGACTCTGGCCCCTGTCTCCTGTTGCTTGATTCAGTGAAAGGTCGGTATGAGTTTCCAGAACTACGGCGTATTGCACTTGACCAATATGGATACTGGCAACCGGAAACAGTAATCATCGAGGGTAAGGCTTCAGGACTACCACTAACTTATGAGTTGCGTAAGGCTGGTATTCCTGTTATAAATTTTACACCCTCAAAAGGTAATGATAAACATACGAGGGTTAACAGTGTCTCTCCACTGTTTGAATCAGGGAGAATATGGGCGCCCACAGATATGGAGTTTGCACAAGAGGTGATTGAAGAATGTGCAGCATTTCCATACGGAGATCACGACGATTTAGTCGACTCCATGACTCAAGCGGTAATGAGATTTAGACAAGGCGGATTAATTCAACATCCTGAAGATTATGAGGATGAGCCTTTACAACAAACTCAAAAGGTGTATTATTAAAATATTATGGCAAGAGAAGACGAACAAAGATTAATCGATATGATGAAAGCCATTGAGGCAGGTGAAACTCAAGAAGATCTTGATCGAGAAGACATGGATCAGGAATCAGGCATCAGGAGTATTAAAAAAGCTCCATCGATTAAAATGGCAAGTGAAACTCCAGGTGAAGAATTTGATCTTGAGATCATGATGATGCTTAAAGAATTTGAAGACGCAAAAAGAAATGGTTACAAAGGCACTATAGAAGATTTTTCTAATTATTATTTCTCACAAAAAGAAATGATGAAGGATAGACAAACGGCAATGTATGGTGGCAGAATGCAACTTGCGGATGGACCAAAAGAATATGGTTTATATGAAGATGTAATTCCTAAAAGATATTCAGATCCAATTACTGCTAGATTAGAAACTGAAAAAGAAGAAGCAGCAATGAAAAGAGAAATAAAATCCATTGATGATAAAAAAGGTAAACCAAAACCATTTAAAATGGATGAAGAGAAAATTAAAAAATTAATTAAGCAAAGAAAAGAAGAACAAGAAAAATTAGCTAAAGGCGGCATTGCAGGAGTACTGTAATGGCTGACATCATTCCACCTAAAAAACCAAAAAATTATTCTAAAATTTTAGACGTATTAAATACTCCAGCAGCAGCAAAACAATTCTCTCCAAAAACATATGTGAACTTAGTTGGAGAATATGCAAAGAAAGCTTTAGACAATAATGAACTTAATCAAGAAGAATATATGAATATTGTAAAACCTTTATTTGGCGATGCCGGAATCATGGCTACTGAGAAAATAAAAAAATATAATCAAGAATTAGAAAAGTATGCAACAGGCGGCAGAGTTAATTTTTTAAAAGGTGGTGATACAAATTACAATGCAATGGTCACTGAAATGTATATTAAAGCAGGAGGTCAAGAAGGAACCGGTATGGATATAGATTCTTTTGCTGCAAAGTATTTTCCAAAAATGGCACAAGGTGGAAGAATAGGTTATTCTAATGGTTCAGAAGATTATGGAGATTTAATTGATGCTTATGAAAAAGGCATTGATGTAATGCCGGGTGAATCTCTAACTCAATACATTAATAGAATTAGAGAGGCTGAAAAAAGAAGTAAACTAAATGACTAAAAGACTCACTAGAACGGTGCCCCCTGAAGCAGGGCCCATGAGTCAAGGCTTGAATATTTCCTATAATACTGTTAAAGATGTAAAACTTACGGAGAAAATAAATGGCAGACAATATGGACAACGTAGACAAAGCTCTACCGAACGAACCAAGAAAAGAATTTGAACTACCTGGTGAAGAAGAAATTCAAGAACAAGTAGTAGAAGAAGTTAAAGAAGAGATACAATCACCTGATGATGTAGAGATTCAGGAGAATGAAGATGGTTCGGTTGATATTAATTTAGATCCAGCAGCTGCAACACCTGAAGGTGGTGATGAGCATTATGCAAATCTTGCAGACTTTTTACCAGATGATGTATTAGGTCGACTTGCATCAGATTTATCTTCTAAATATCAAGATTATATTTCATCAAGAAAAGATTGGCAAAGAACTTATACTCAAGGTTTAGATTTATTAGGTTTTAAATATGATCAAAGATCAGAACCTTTTCAAGGAGCATCGGGTGCAACCCATCCAGTACTTGCTGAAGCCGTTACTCAATTTCAAGCACTAGCTTATAAAGAATTACTTCCAGCTGATGGACCGGTTCGAACACAAATACTTGGAGTGCCTACTGCAGAAAAAACAGATCAGGCAAATAGAGTTAAAGATTTTATGAATTATCAAATCATGGATCAGATGAAAGAGTATGAACCAGAATTTGATTCTATGTTATTTCATTTACCTCTTGCAGGTAGTACTTTTAAAAAAGTATACTTCGATGAAATGGAACAAAGAGCAGTTTCAAAATTTGTTCCTGCAGATGATTTAATTGTTCCGTACACAGCTACCTCATTAGATGATGCGGAAGCAATTATTCATCGTGTTAAAATTTCAGAAAACGATTTAAGAAAACAACAGGTTGCAGGTTTTTATAGAGATATAGAAATTGGTAAACCTAGTGACCAAGAATCAGAGATTGATAAAAAAGAAAGAGAACTAGAAGGTATTAGTAAAACTGCTAATGAAGATGTTTATACTTTACTAGAATGTCATGTAGATTTAGATCTTGAAGGTTTTGAAGATTCAGATCCACAGACTGGTGAGCCGACAGGAATTAAAATCCCATACATTGTTACTATAGAAGAATCATCAAGAGATATTTTATCTATCAGAAGAAACTATGAAATCGGAGATACTAAAAAAGATAAAGTTCAATACTTTGTACATTTCAAATTTTTACCAGGACTTGGTTTTTATGGTTTTGGTTTAATTCATATGATTGGTGGATTGTCACGTACTGCAACAGCAGCATTAAGACAATTACTCGATGCAGGAACTTTATCTAATTTACCAGCTGGATTTAAAATGCGTGGTATAAGAATTAGAGATGACGCACAATCTATTCAACCAGGTGAGTTTAGAGATGTTGATGCACCGGGTGGAAATTTAAGAGATTCATTTATGATGCTTCCATTTAAAGAGCCTTCTCAAACATTATTAAGTTTGATGGGTATAGTGGTTCAAGCAGGTCAACGATTTGCATCTATTGCAGATTTACAAGTTGGTGATGGTAATCAACAAGCTGCAGTTGGAACTACAGTTGCATTATTAGAAAGAGGTAGCAGAACAATGTCTGCTATTCATA
>Ga0208898_1000323_pt1 | contig 37413 bp, 10 predicted proteins | sample VirMetDEL_Mar_4_FD_184513 | JGI IMG/M metagenome (GOLD analysis project Ga0208898, IMG submission 184513) | Aqueous microbial communities from the Delaware River and Bay under freshwater to marine salinity gradient to study organic matter... | ecosystem: Environmental > Aquatic > Marine >... | reverse complement strand
TAACCTTACACCATTAACTCCTTGTGGAAGGTTATTCTTTTTGAGAAGTCTTTTAATTCTACTACCAGCTGCAATGCTGCTGATATCAAGTAGAGTTCCTATTTTTTCAAAATAGCTTTCTGAAGTATCCTCTTCTGAAGGACTGTTAGTTTTTAGTAGTTGTAATAATTCCATTATTAATTATTATAATATTCTTCAAAGGATTTAAATGGTAAAAATTCAAGAGCTTTAGTTTTTAAGAATTGATTAGATGATTGTGGGTCTAAGGTAGTAAAATATCCTCTAACCCCAGGTATAACCCTTAATATATATCTTGTTCTTACTGAATAACCTTCATATGTACCACTTTCAACAATTCTTCCAGAAAATAAATCAGTAGCTGATAAAGTATAATCTAAATATTTTAATGGTACAAAAGGATTACTTAAAACAGTCATGTATTCACGAGGGTTAATAGAAGCAGTAGATTCTAACAATAGTCGATTAGTAAGATAAGACAAGAATTCATACTTCCACTTATCTTCTTCATCATCAATGTCTTTTACTTTAGCATGCATAATCAAGCTTAAAGTACTAAGAGTTACAAGTGCTGCAAGATCATACATTACACTTTTTACTCCATACTTTTCTAAATCAGTAAGCTTATTCCATGCAGCTAATTTTTTAGTAAGCTCAAACCATTTACCTTCAGACATCATTTTATAAATACCTTTCCCAAAAGCTATATAACTACCTTCATCCCATTGGTCAGTTACATGATTGTAACCAGATGCTTTAAATCTATCACTAACCATCCTAATGAAAAAATTTCTGAATATAGCTATCATAGATAATACAGAATGCTGATGTAAATAGGACTTACTCTCCTTTGATAAAGCACCATCTAATCTATTGCTAATATCTCTAGCTTTAACTTTTGCTCGGTTCCAAACATTTTGTGCTCCTTCAGGAACAATCAATTTACCATCCTCATCAATTCTCATTTCCTCATACAAATTAGGTAAGCTGTCCCAGTTGTCACCTTTATAAAATTCTTTAGGTATCCATGTACCATCAGGTAATCTTTTTACATTAAGCATTTGTCCAATAAGCATTCTTGTACCAAGTTCTACTGTTGGTAAAGCATAAGGTTTCCACATTAAATTCTCCCTAAGAAAATAACCTCTGTCTTGTTTTTTTGCTAAATCAATAATACCTGATTCTTCAGCTAAAGCATTAATTTTAGTCTTTTTAATGTTTCTCAATCCATCTGCTCCAGTTCTACCAATTTCTCTCCAATATATTTTAGTAGCTTCTTTAGAAGTTTTTAAATCTAAATATTGTTTCAGCAAACCTTCTTTAAATTCAAAAAGTCTAGGTGAAATAGCAGAACTTACAATTGTACCACCTGACATCCACAAGCCTGCCATTCTTGTGTAATTGGAAATTGTATTAAAAAGTTTACTTACATCAACACTACGTTTACCTACTTTTACTTCAAGTTTTTCAACCATTATATCTTGAAAAAGCATATCAAGCATTTTACTAAACTTGATGGCAGAATTTGATTGACCTAAAGGGGATCTTCCTTTTACAACTTTTCTATTTTTTAGTTGATGTTCAAGTACCATAAGTTTACCAGCTAAAGGAGCTTTAAACTGATAATTAAAAGATACTTGACTTAATGCAAAAAGACCTCCAACTAAATCTCTAGATAATATATTTGGATCCTTTAAAGGTTTTAAATAATGAATGGGTGCAGATCTAGTTATAAATCCACCCATATTTTTGTCAATAGAATTCTCATCTCCATATTCTAAACTATCATCCTCCCTTCTCATGAAAATACCCTTGAACATCTGCCCAAGTCTTTTCTTAAAGTTTTTATCTTTATGAAGAAACACTCCAACTGTATCTTCCTCCATTTGTACCATCTGATATTTATTATAATTAGATGGAAAGTCGGCAGTTAGTTCAGCTTTAAGATTAGCATATTCTTCAATAAATTCTTTTTGTTTGTCAGAAAGCTTTTCCCATTGCTTATTTCTGTAATCATTTGTTTTAACCTTACTGCCTTTCTTTTTGGGAAACTCATTATAATGAGGTGCTTTTTGTTCTGAACCATCTGAAGGTTCTGTGTAAATATCTTTAAAATACTCATACGTATAAACTGATTGAGTCTCTGGATCAAACATTGTATATGTACCTTTGTACTTTTCCTTGTACATAGCTTTTTGCTCATCAGTCATATCTTTTATTGCTTCTTCATAAAGCTCTTTAGCATTGTCAATAGGTTTTGTATTCTTAAAATGCCATTTTTGCCATTCTTTGTTTTTAGCATCTTCATCAAGTAATAAATCTACTTCACTTTGTAATAATTTTGCTTTAGGATTTTTCTTTTTTAATTCACGAAGAGATCTTACTCTTTCAGATCGTTGCAATCTTTCTTCATAAGTTTCAGGAAGCTTATACTTTTTATTTATATAATCAGCAAATTCCTTTTTAGCTTTATCCCACGAAGCGTAACTTATTTTACTATTTAAATATCCTGTAAGATTACCATCTTCATCTCTTTCAATAGCAAAGTCTAAATTTTTAAAATCAAAGCCGTACTCACTAAGTTTTTTAAACTTAGTTTTTATCCAATTATTTGTGGCTGACAACACATTCATATTAACATCCATAAGCAATGAACCAATAGCTTTTATAGTATTGTCCATTACATCTTTTACAGGTTGTGCAAAAGCAGAAAAAATATTTATGTCTCTGTTAATCTTTTTAAGCTCTTGTCTGTAATCACGACCTGCATTTTCTGGATATTGTTTAACATTATAAAGCCTTTCATTAATTTTATTATCTATAAAATCATTAGAGCCATCTTCAATAAAAAATCTTTCTTTGTAGATTTTACGCATTATGTCAATTGATAAATCAGATGTCTTAGATGTCAATAGACTTCTTGCTGAATTATAAGTATTTAATGTAGTACGAATTGCGTCTAACAATTCTTGTTCAGCTACCTTAGGTAAAAATTTTGCATCATAATCAGCAGGGTCATATTTATGGTCTAATGTTCTTTTTAAAAGATATAGCTCTAATGATTCCAACATAGGTTCATAAAATCCAAAAAACTCAAGAAGACCAGAAAACATTTCTTCATTAAACTCAGTATTAGGATCTTGAATAGGAGTTATTACCGCAAGTGCATCTTTGCGAAGAAGTTTTAAAAATGTTAAAAGACCATCACCTCTTTTTAATGCATCTTCTTCTGTGTCTAACATAGACATGTAAACAATGTCTTTTTTATTAGCTTCTTCTGTATATTTACCTTTCTTTATTAATGCTTCTTTTCTTTTGTTGATTAAAACTTTAATCTCATTAATTTTTTCATTAAATTCTTCATCATTAGCAATAGTATCAGGAATGGTTTTTCCTATTTCATTAATCAATGCTGATTCAGTATAATATTTGTCATTCCTTTTGTATATAGTTTCAAAGTCCTCTTCTATTAATTTTAACAAATCTTGAAAGAAAGGAATATCTTCTTCAGCTGCTTCACTAATTGCTTCTTTTAAGTCTTTTTTAGAAACTCTTGTAATATCTCCATTCTTTAATTCTTGGCGAGCCTTTTCTTTAGCTAATGAATAGTAAATTGTTTCATCACTTACTTCATTAGTTAAGTTTTGCCTTTTCATTAACTTAGCCATATAGTTTTTGATTCTTTGTTTGTTGTCAAACAAAGCCATAAAACTATCCCACAACCTTGTCAAAACTCTTTGTAGAGAGTTTTTAGGTTTTTCAGTTACTTCATTAAGAAGATATTCAGCTCCTATCTTATGTAAAATTTCTCTTTTGGCAAGCTCTTCACTTTCATATCTTTCAGTATATCTTTGCCCGTCCTTCTTCCACTCATCAGTACGCTCTACATATTTTAAAGCTTTTTCATAATCTTTTTGATTGCCATATTTACTATGTGCCATCATAATATGCACAACTTCTTCAGAAAGTTTTTCTTTAGTAAGTTGACCTTGCTTAAAAGCAATGATTTGATTAATTGGATCAGCTAAAGCATCTACATCCTGAGCTACTTTTTTGCCTGTTATTTTCTGCCATTCCTCTATTGTTTTTAAATCAATCTTTAAGTCACTCATAATATCGAGTAACCCTTTAATCTGAGGCTCTAAATCCTGAAGATTAGGAATAATATCTTTCCCTTTATTTGATGCCCAAATAGAAGCTTTTACCTCAAAAAGTAAAGGGTCATATCCTAACTTAGTAGCATCATTTACTACTCTATTGTAAGCAGGATTTGTTTTATTTATACACCTCATTTTTATTGTTTTTTATTACTTGTTTTATTATTTTTAGGGGGTTTTATTCTATATAAAGATTGTTCATCTAAAGGAATTACAAATTCCCTATCTGATGCTAGACTTAATGATTTATCATAGTTAGTATATTTTTCTAATTGAGATTTTGGAACTTTTAAATGTATTATTTCAGGGTCATTAAATTCTCTATCTTTTGCATACCAATCTAAATCTGCTTTGTCTTTTGTAAACCATTGTCCGAAATACTTTTCTTCCTCTGCTTTTCTAGCTAAAGTTTTGGGATTATTAAATAAAGGATGTAACTTACCTTCTTCTGCTAATTGAGCAAAGGTTTTAGCGTTTTTTTCTTGTATTCTATATAAATCTATTAATTCTTCTGATGTTTCTTTATTTTCTTTAGGTAGATTTCCAAACATTCCTGTCTTTACTGTGTCATCTGTTTTTGTTGTAACTAATTGATATTTTCCTTCTCCTATATGCTTATATATTTTTACTTTGTCAGCTGATATATTTTGTAGAGGTTTCCCCTTTTCATCAGTAGGAAACATAGTAGTGCCTTTTCCATGTCTTCCAGAAGTAGAAGGTTTTATACTGTTATCAGTAGTTGTAATTATATAATGATTAGGATTACTTTTAGCATATTCTAGTGATGGTTTACCCTTACTAAAAGAAGGGTATGAAGTAGTACCTCTTCTATCTAAATTTATAGTACCTTCTTTATTAGGTAACTTATCTGAAGGTGCTTTTACTCTTACTTGATTTGTTTTGACTATATCATTAAAAGCTTCATCCCCTACAATAACCCTATAAAATTCATCTTTATTATTAAATTTAGAAAAATCAACTAACTCATCTAATTTACTTCCAGCTTTAACTGCATCAATTATTTTGTTAGATTTAGATAATTTGCTAAATATTCCCGCACCAACTAAATTTAAAGGATCTGTAGCTACATCTTCTATCATTCCTGCATTATTCTTTTTACCAGCTAAAGCATCACCTAATGAGTAATCATCTTTATAAACAGATTGTACTGCTTTAGCAGGAACTTCTAAAGGAGATAACATTTTAAAAGATTCTAATAAATTAGTAATTACAGGATTATCAGTATACTGTTCAAGTAATTGAATCTTTTCTTTAACAGATAAATCTTTAGATTCAAGAATTTGTGTAGCTGCTATACCAGGAGTAGATGCAGCAGCAGCTTTTAATCCTTGGCTAAGATCTTGCCATAATGTAGTTTGAAATCTTGGATCAGTTAATAATAGCTGTTGTTCTTTTTCTGTAAAACTATCAATCCATTCTCCTCGAGACATTTCACCTTGGGGATTTTCATTATAAAGTCTTTCAATAACAGCTTTATTTATTTCTTCATTTCTTCTCTTTATACCTGCTTGACGAAGTTCTTGTCTAAATTTTTGAGGATTAATCTTTTGTATCTTTTGTCTTCCAGTAGGATTGTCAAATCTTTCTTGAACCCACTCATTAATGTTAAATGGATTTTCTCTGATATACTGCTTCCTATATTCAGAGTATCTATTTTCTTTTGGTACAACAGTTATTTCAGGTAAAGTAGTTATTGGATTTACAGCATTGTCATTTGCATATTGTTTCCAAGATCCTGCTGCAAATGCTTCAGCTTCTTCTTGTGTATCAAAAGTCCAGCTTTCACCTCTCCTTACACCTTCTCTTAAATCACCTTCATACCATTCTCCTTTGTCATCTTGAAACAATGTTGGCGTTACTACAAATTTATCATCCATAGTCCCCCATCCCATCCTATGAGTTTCTTCACCTATGATATTGTCATTTTCATCATATATTAAACGAGCTCCTTTTCTAGGTGCTTTCTCATATACATTAATAGGAGGATCTGTAGGAGTAGTATTTTCATTATTTAGTTCTCCTTCAAACCCTTCAACCCCACCAGGATATAATGCTCCATCACTAGCATAGTCTTCTACTGTTGGTAAAGAACTTACTAAATTATCAATACAACCATTACAACCTTCTTTCATTTTCTGCTGAACCCATCTTCTTTTATTAGCAGGTATAATTACTTTATCCCCATATTCATTTTCAAGAATAAGCTCATTATGTTCAGCTTCTACTTTTACATTGTTTAACATGATCTAAGTATTAGTTTAATTCATGTAATTAACATCATCAGTTTTTGGTGTTTGATTAGGCATAACTAATCCTTTTTCAGCCATAATGCTTGACTCTCCTCTTGCAAGATTAACTCCGTTTTTACCAATGTACAAATCAACACCTCCTTTCTCATGTGTAGGATACCCTTGTAAGTCTTTAATAAGTTTCCATGTACCACCTGGAGTAAAATTAAAAGACATTCCATCTTTAGCTTTAGGAACTCCTTTACCACCCCCTATTAAACAAGACTTTGTCCATTCTTCAATAGAGTTAACAGGCACACCTTTACTTAAAAGCTCTTCTAGCTTTTCTTTACTTATTTGATTTTCACTAAAAGTTTCACTGTAAGCATTGTATAATTTGTCAATTGGAGAATCAATTAATTCTTCAGTATTAAAGTCAATTTCAGTATTTTCATACATCATAGCAGATAGTTCTTCCATTGTAAAACTATCTTGATGTTCTAAAGCTACATCTGTTTCATTGACTTTATCTACAAACTCTTTAAAACCTTTTATATCTTTTTGAGAACCCCTATAAACAATATCCTTTACTTTACTATCAGGAAATATAGTATCAAGATATTGAGAGTATTGTTGTAGAGCTTGTTGTTTTTGTTGTGGGGTTATTTGAGTACCTAATCTTTCACTTAATATATTTTTATTTAATTCATTAGCTTTTGCTTCAGCTTCTTCTTTAGTACTAAATTCATCATAAAAAGAAGTAAAGTCTCTTTTTAATGTTACTCTGTATTTACCATTAACTGGTTTTTCACTAACTCTATACCCAAGTAAATTAAGTATTGATTCTTCTTTTTTAGAATCTATTCCCTCTACTAAATCTTTTGGAATGTTAAACTTTTCTTTAAAGAAATTTCTAACTTTTAAAGCCTCATCATAGCTACTTCTTGGATTATTTTTATTATAAATATCATCTATAGAATTAAATGTAAATATTTGTCCAACACCCCCTGCAAACTCCTGAGCAACTAAACTTAGATAATATATAATATCATCTTTAGGCATATCATAAATAGACTCTACTCCAAAATCTTCAAATTTTTTCTTATCTCTACTTTTAAGAAACTTACTTATTTCTGAATTTTTTTCAAATTCATTTATTAACCAAGTTTTTCCAGCAGTAATTATTTTATTTTCAATAATTTCAACTTCATTTTTCTTTGTAAACCCTAAAGCTTCATATACTTGATTAGCTAATTCAGGGTTAGAATCAAATAACTCAGGAACACCATTCTTAATAGTCTTTACAGGTGCTTGATTAAAATCTCCATACTTTCTATTCCATTCAAAGTATGCTAAATCTTCATCACCTAACCTATTGACTAACTCTTTCCACTCAGGAAGATTTTTATTTGGGCAAAATATCATGAGTTACAGTATTTTTTAAGAATGGCACCTAATTGTTTTTCTGTCTTAGCTTTATCTAATTGTTCTAAAGCTTTAGTCTTTTCAGCACTTGTTAAATCTGAGCTTGCTATAGATTGTCTAATATTTTCTTTAGCTTGCATTACAGGATCAAAAATTTCATTAGGTTTAAAGTTCTTAGTCATATTTTTATCTAACTTCGCATCTATTACCTGATCCAATTTATCTAACTTAGTAAATAAAACATCACTTCCTTCTAAATTGTCTCCAGTCAAGTATTTTAATTCAGAAGTTGTTAAATTTCCAGCATTGTAGAATACTTTTATTTGAATAATATTTAAATCCTTAGCATTAATACCATAATTATTATTCATCAAAATATTGTAAAGAGACAATTGGGTTGTGTGTTTTTGCCTTTTAGTATATCTATCGCCTTTAAATAATTTATCATAATTTAAAAGACCTGTTTTTTCATTAGCAAAAAATGGATAGCTTCTGTTTGTTTTCATATCATAAATTCTGAAAACACCATTTGTATCTACTGTTAAGATATCTAATGTTCCAGCTATTCCAAGATCTTCATCAAATAAAGTAATCTCATTTGAAATAACAACTTCATTATTCTTTATAAAATGAGCTTTTAATACAGCCAGTTGTTCTAAGAATTTTTTTATTTCATTTTCACTAGATAACTCATACTCAACAAAATCTTTAAGTTCATCAGCAAAATAATCTCTTACTAAACTATCTGCTTTTGTTCCAATAATACCAGCTGATTCTAAAAGATTTCCTGACTTTTCACCTGGATCATAGTATTGTGAAACTCTCATGGCTTGTATCTGACCTCCTTCAGTTTCAGGTGTATATGGAAATCTCATGTAAAAAGAATTAAACTCCTTATTAGATTGTAACCCTAATACATTAAGACTTAGTCCATCAGAACTTGTCTCAGTTATTAACCCATATCTTAATAAAAGTTGATTTTTTAACCAGCTTACCATTTCAGAAGAAGTGCCTTTATCAAAAAGAATACGATCTTTAAAAGTAATAGATTTAGATGTGTCTAATCTATTAAACTCTTTAAGAGCCATTTTCTCAAAGTCTTCAAATGTTTTAATATCACCAAATACCATATCTGCTTGAATACTTACAAAACCATAAGTTGTATTAGAATCAGGTTTCTTTTTAACAGGTTCAATTTTAATTTTCCTTCTTTCTGAATACAATTTTATATTGCTAGTATCATAAAGCATTGTTTCTACAATACCTCTTAACTCAGGTGAAAGAGCTTCTAAAGTAAGTAATTTTCCAGTTGGTTGTGGAGACGGTTTTTGTGTTGGTTGGGTACGCTTTAATTTACGGTCAATAACTTTCTGGAAGTTTTCGTTATGTACAATATTTGGGGGGAAGGAGTAACCTCCCCCAACATTTCCTTCAACAAGTTTTTGATCATATGCAGCATTTATGAACATCTCAGCCATTTCTTCCGCTGTATACCCGTTTAGATTTCTACCAGAGTAGTCTGATACTAAAAACTCTTTATCAGGATTTTGTCTAGCATATGCATATAAGCCTGCAATTTCACTAGTAATTTCTTGAGGAGTACTAGACTTTACTACATCATAGAATTTTTTTGTTACTATAGCATAAGACTGCCCTTGAGCACCTTTAGTCTGTCCTTGAATAGCACCAAATTTATCTCTAGCTATTCTTGCTGATCCAGCTCCGTGAGTTGGTTTCTGTCCTTTAGAACCTCCTTCATTAGAGCCAAACACAAATACTTGGTTTGGCTCTAGGCTTGTAACTTTTCCTGTATAGGTTTTACGCCCAGTACTAGTTGGTTGTGGAGTTGATGATTGAACAGGAGTAATATCATACACATACAACTTTCTTTTACCTGCTAAAAATTCTTTTGTTGAAGAAAACTTAGGGCCAGATTCTGCAAAAGCTTCTGATTTAGTAATAGCTTCTACACCTCCAGCTTCTTTAACAGATAATAATCCTCTATTAGTAAGATTAAATTGTTGACCTCCTATATTATAAATACCACTTGGTAAATTATTTGTTCTTAAAGTAGTAGTCTTTTTTCCAGATAATACTTTAGTTACATTATCTGGCTGCATAGAAATAGTATTAACTTTACCTGTTTGTTTACTTGATTGCGGAGTAGCTTTTTTAGCTTCAAACTTCTTTCTAGCTAATTCTAAAATTGCATTTCTTTCTCTGTTACTGTTTGACAAAATCATACCCTTAGCTGCAGAAATAATTTTATTAGAAGTATTAACTATATACTTCTTGCTTTTATGAGTAACTATAACAGCTCTACCTTCAGACACAGCAAGATTTGCAGAAAGTCTAATTCTATCTTTATTATCATTTTCTTTAAATACTTCTGTACCACTCTCATCAAATATTTTGTCTCCTATGACAGTAAATGTTTTCCTTTCTTTTGACCGTAATGGAGTGTATTCAATTTTCTTACCCTCACCTTTCTTTTTTGTAGAAGCTTTGTAATCATTATATTTTCTACTAACTAAGAAAACCTCATTCTGAGCTCTTGTAATAGCTACAAGTAATCCCCTAGATCCTGATTTTTCTGAGAACCTAGCATTTTCTTTTATAAAGCTATCTTCTAATACTACTACATTTTCATAAGTAGCACCTTCTACTTTGTGAGAAGTAATAGCATAAGCATAATCAACACTTGTAACTGAGTTAAGAAAACTAATTAACTCTTCATAGTTATTAACTGCTTTTTTATCAGTAGCAGTACTTTGCTTTTTTGAAATATGATTTTTGAGTCTACTAATATTTTTATATGTATTACTTGTAACAATAGGAATAGTTACTTTACCTGAAGTTAAAGTATCAATTTGACTCATGTAATAAGTTACTTCAAGTTCACCTAACTCAGGGTTATCTGCCGTGGGAAGACCTCTACTTGCAAGTAGCTCATTAATAGTAAATTTATTTTCTTTTGGCTTGTCTAAAATTTGGAACTTAGAATTATTTTTAATATCTATTTTAAGTGCCTTGTTGTAGTAGTTCCTGTTAAAAATAATAAATTCTCCCTTTTCAAAAGCAGCAGGTTCTTCATATATCAAGTTCCTAATACGATCGTTAAAATTATTCCTTAGTTCATTAGTGTAACCTATAATTACTATTTTCTTGTGGTCTAAATTTTTAACAGCTTCTTTAAACATCTCAATTGCTCTTTCAGGTAAAGGTTCTTTAGCACCAACGTGAGTAATCTCATCAGTATCAACATTTGGCACATTAGCACGCGGGTCTCTTACTGGATCATCACTAAATATATTATCTATGTAAATGTCTGAGTATTTATGAATAGAGCTTTTTTCTCCTTGTCTTACTCTTTCTAATAACTCAGCAGAGTTCTCAGGAGAAGCTTTTCTAAATGGTGCTGAAAGTAAATCATCTAATTTACTAGAACTAACAATTGTTTGAATAATACTATCTGATCTTTCATCACCTTTTTCAACCTCTCTTCTTAAAGCATCTGCTTCATCAACTAATCCCATTTCATCAGCCAACTCAATCAATTCAGACATTGTCCTAACAGGAGCATGTTGAGCATTGTCACCAACATAAATAATCTTTACCTCTGGATTATCTTCTCTTATTTCAGACAATGTTTTGAAAAGATCATCTGAAATTGTAGAAGCTTCATCAACAATAATCACATCAACTTCTTCAGCATAATTCCGTGCATCGGGATCTACTTCAAATTCTTTTGTTTGGGGATTTTGTCTATACCCTAAAGCACTATGCAAGGTTCTAAAGTTTGTATTCTTTGGATTTATTCCACCAGTAGCAACTGTAAAATGTTCTTTTAACTCATGAACAGCATCATGTGTAGAAGCTGTAAGAAGAATCTTTTTAGTATCCTGAAGTTCTTTTACAATACGAGCTACAACTGTTGTTTTACCTGTGCCTGGCCTTCCATATAAAAGGAAGAAATCATCATCTTTAGTTTTAACAAAGGATGTTACTTTATCAACAGCTAATTGTTGTTCTTCATTAAGATCTATTGGATCTACATAAGTGCTAGGATTATTAAAGAATGTAGGTGCTAAACCACTTTCTTTTGATTTCTTTAGATTAACTACCCCATCGTACGCATCAAGAATTCTACCTACAGGAGCATTATTATATCTTGAATAAGGATACTGTTGGTCAGGGTAATATTCAATAATTCTTTTAGCTTTATTTTCATAAACTCCTAATGGAGATACTGAGTAATAAGTTTTTGTTTCATTATCCCATTTAAGTAATATTACTTTAATTCCTTTTTTGATTTTAATATAAGGACCACTATAAGGTAAATCTTTTGTAACAATTTTATTATCCTTACTAACTAAATTCTTGAAGAACTTTTTAATATTCTTATCCTTATAGTTGACATTATTAATATAGTATATATCCCTGTAAAAATTCCTAAGATATTGATCTATAAATCTCTGTATATGGACATCATCTTCATCATTAAAACGATTTTCAAGTACACTTTCATAATGTTCTGATAAACCATCTTCCAAGAAAACATCTAAAGATTGTAAATGGGCAAAGCCATCTTTCTTTGGACGTACTAATCCAGAACTAAAAAATGCATATTGCTTGAGGTAATTTTTATGCTCTTCTTTTAATAATGCAAAATCATTTCTAATCTTAGTATCTTCATCAGGATCATTAGCAGTATTTCCATGAAATACTAAATATCCTTTTTTGGTTTTTCTAAGTCTTGATATAAATTTGTTATTAGGATAATACTTTTGAATTTTCTTTAAATTAAAAGCTTTTGTACCCGTTTCAAAATTTTCAAAATCATAATGTTCATAAGCTATAAAATCCATATAAGATCTATACAAATCGACAATTTCAACATCATTTAAATTACTTCCTTTAATATTAGCAAAAGAACTTACAATTTTATGAAATCCATCGCCTAAAATGTTAGGGAAATTTAAATCATTAATCATAAAACTTAAGGGTCCAAGAATACCTTTCTCATAGAGGTGTTTCATGTAAAAAATTTCATCGTCTCGAAACATATCTGTGACCCCATATATGTATTTAAGATCCATATGTTGAATATAGGTTAAATGCTTAGCAAAGGTACTAGCATTTCCAGGCCCTGCTCCTTTATCAGCTTCTCTTGTATGTCTAACCAAATCTGATATTTCTTTTACTCTAGGAGCAATATAGGCCAAGTATGATTCTACTTCAAAATCAGAATTTAAAATGTTACTATCTTCATCAAAGATTAATGCGTCAGGTGCATTAAAATTATCTCCCTTCCATGGTTGCGTATCTAAGTAATCAGATATTTTCTTTTTTTCTTTAGCAGCAAGCTTTGAAATATTTTTCATTACAGGATGATTAAGTACTGCTGCTGCTTGGTCTATAGTGAGACCCATACTTACAAGAGCCAACTGATAATCAGCTGTATAAGGATTTATATTAATCTTTTCAGATTTAGGATCTTTACCATGATCCACAAATGCTGTAACGTGCTGGTTTACATTTTGGTTAGTAGTATCTTTACCTTCTATATCTTTATCTAAAGACATATCAGAAAGATCCATTCTATTAAGTGCTTGAGTATCTGATAGTTTTTGTAAAAATTCAGAAGTAAATAAATCTTCAACTTCAGAATCTTTATATTCAGCTAAAGCATCATCCTTGTATACAATATTAATAGTGTAGTTAACCAAAGAATTGATATATTCTACAGCTATGTCTTTTTGAGATTTTAAATCTAAATTTGGATCTGTAAGAGCTTGTTGAAGTTTTGCTTCAAGAGAGTTTATATCTTCTAATAATTCTGATGGTTCTATAAAATCACCTGATTCTTTTTTGTAATGGACTTTATCTACAGTATCAACCATGTCCATTAACTTTGCTACAAATACTGTTTGCAAGTTAACCTTTGACTCAGGAAATAATAATTGTCCTGCAGCTCCATTTAAAAAGTTTGGTAAATTCTTATTAAAGTCTGTACGTAGCTCGTTTCTAAATGCATTGACTAAACCATCCTCTAAAACATCAGCTATTTTTTTACTGTTAACTCTAGCAATATTAAAAGGACGTGTTATATACATGTCAAAGAGTTGCCAAATAGATTTGGCAGATGAGAATGTAGCACCTATACCAATAAGACCTGCACCTGTATTCATACGTTGTGCAATGTCAACAATAGTTCTTGGGTCTACTAAGTCTAATTTCTTTTTCTCACCGTACTTTTCAGCTGCTTTATTAATGTCAGGAAATGCACCTGGTCTTAATTGAGCTTGGGTTTGAGTAGGATCTCCAAGTATGTCATGATATATTAAATCAAAAAAGTTATTATGATTTTTAGTAAGTCTTTGTCTTTCAGCCAAAACAGCAAGTAGCTTCTCATCTTGTTCTGCCAACTTACGAAGATTAGCCATGTCATCCATCTCTAACTCCCTAATCTCTCTATTAATTTGGTCTTTAGTTTTATTTTTTTGATCTTTTATTTCTTTTCTTTTGTTTTCTCTAAACTCTGCACCTGGGCCAGATCTTTCTTTTAACAAATCTGTCATGTTCTCAAGACGAGTCTTGAAAAAACCTTTCATCTTATCAATATCAAAGTCACCACCAGTAATAACTACAAATTCATCAGGAAGAATAATATTATCACTAAAAGGATGGAAACCAATTACTTTCAATCTCATAACTGAGTTTTTATCCTCAGTAGGAATACGGTAAGCAATTACTTCTTTTAACTCATCAGGTATTTTAGCAAATGATTCATCATCAATAAACCCATCTTTATTTGCATAAGCACTTATAGTCTTATGAATACTCATAGGTAGGATAACTTCTGCATAAGCTAACTTATGTACCTTAGCATCAACATCATCTGGATTTATAAGATTGCCATTTTCATCTTCAAACCTGAGTCTTGGTTTTCTTACATATCCATAATTTGATTTGTTAGTTAATGAGAAACCATGCTTTAGTTTTACTTTAGTTACTTTATTTCTAAAGTAGCTATTGATTAGTTTTTCCACTTCATAACTAAGGAATGGATGCCATAAAGGAAGTCTTGTTTTCTTTGCTTTAGCATCAATAATATTAAGTGCTTCCAAGTACGAAGGATCCTTTTTACTACGATTGATAAATTCTGAACGAAGTTTGTTAATTAAATCATCCCAATTATTAAGTTCTCCTAACAAAGACTGATAATTCTCATTAATAGTATTAATAATGTATGCTTGGTAGCTTTTTATGATCCTTTTTGCATTTTTAGGATTCATTTCAAACATATCAGCTACAAGCTTTTTCATAAGCTGAGTACCAAATAATGATTCTTTGTCAGCATAATTGTTAGGGTTTGACTGCTGCTTACCCCAATCTTCAAATGCATGATCTATAAAATAAGTACCATCAGAATGCTCTGGAGGACGGTCATACATAACCTTAAACTCACCATCCTCTATTGTATAAAAAAACTCAATAGGTAATTCTGAATTAATAGTATCGTCTATTTCATCAATCTTTTCTTGAGAAATTTCCTCGCCAGACATTAATTGATCTCGTAGTTCAGAATACTTTTCATTTAACTTTTCTGAGTATTCTTGCTCCTTCCGAACTTGTTCTTCTTCAGATAACAAATCTTCTTTGTAAACCTTTAATGTACTATCAAACACATGGGTGTAAGCAACATCAGTTGCTACATTACTGTAGTCAACTGTATTGTCAGCATCATTAAATACAAATCCTTCAGCTTCCATTGCCTGCCTATAAAACTCATTGTAGAAAGGATTTTCTTTACCATTAATTTCTGGAAAAGCTTCAAAAGGCAACATATAAGCTTCAGAGTCTTTCTTTTGGAAAGGACTTAATACCTGAGATCCTTCTTCAATAGAGTCAACCTGAAGATCATTAAAAATTAATGTATAAACAAATGGTTTAATTGTTTCAAATGACTTAATTTGTTGGATCTCATTCTTTAAAGAATTAGGAATTTTTGATTCGTTTAAAACAGCTTGAACTTGTTTTGATGTAGGTAATTTCCCCTCCATCAATATTTCCCAAACTTTTTGCTTTGCATGATTCCATCCTCCAGCAATAGAAATCATTTTATATCGCATTGATACCAAAGAGCTAAATGAGTTACCATCTGTTCTTGAAAGTTCCTTATAACCTTTTAATTGCTCTGGAGTTAATACTTGCTTTAAATGATGTAATACATCAGACTCAACCTCAACATCACGATAGATAATGTTTCTAATTGTACTAGGTACTTCTACTTTTTCTTTGACATCTCCATTTTCATCAAGTACATTATAGAATGCTGAAGTATTAGGTATAGTCTTAGATGAGTGAATTTGCTTAATCCTTTTAAAGAATGTATCAATTACACTCCCATCTTTATCTGACTTATAAAATGCTGGGTCACCACCTGTAATTAATACAATCTGACCAAAATAGGCCATATGGTTTCTCATAAAGTCAGTAAGTAATCCCTTTAGAGCTTTTCTATCTGAATACTTTTTTCCTAAAGAAATATCATCATCATTCAAAATAATGTCTACTAAACCTTCTACTCCATTTTCAGGATCACCTTCTATTTGTCTATCTATCCATTCTAAAACTTCTTGATCATTTTTTCCCATTTCTTCAGTAATGAAGAATCTTTTTCCAACATTATTCTTGTATGCTTTAGGTGCATTAATTTTTAAGTTATCAGCATATCTAGTAGCATTACGTTCATTTTCAAAATTAATTAATGCTTGGATTCCCTGACGAACACCACTCTCATCTAATTTAGGAACTTTAATTAATTCATGAACTGGAGAGTCAGAATAAATAGGTGCTGGAATATGACCATATTTTTTATTACCATTATTTATCCATGCTCCAAGTAAAGCATTCCAATGTTCACTAGCATTAAAATTCTTTGAACGAACACCTCTTTTTTGGAAAGCTTCTTTAAATCCTTCAAGAGTCATTACAGTCATTTCCCGAAGCTCTCCCCATGTTTGATCTAGTATGGGTAATTTTTTATAAAGAGGATCACTAAAAAATTTAGACTTAATAAAATTAGAAAACCCAGCTCCAATCCCTACAGTTTCTTCAGCTATTTTATTAAAGAAATAATTAATAAACCCTGAAGTATTCCATAAGTAAAGTATTTTACCATCTACACTGTAAGTTACTTCTTGCCAGTTCTCAGGATAGTATTTCATTAATTCATCTACAAATTCATAGAATGAGTTTTTACCTTTATTATCAGAAGCTTTTCTTTTAGCTAATGCAGAACTTAAAAGTTTTTCAAGTTTTTCTCTTAACTCATCCTTTTTTTCAATTACACTAACTGTCTCAGAAGGTGCAGAAACTAAAAAATCATCTAATGAAAATTCATTGCTTTTATTTGAAGGATCTTTTTCAGTCTCTATATAAAGATCCTCTAACTGATTTTTTATAGTGTTTACTAAACTCCCTCTATTGGAGTTAATAATTTTTAAAGAGTTTTCTTCTTCTACTTCTTCTTCACTTTTTACTTCTTCAAGTAAATAAGCTGGTACATTAGATGGTATACCTTTATTAGCGTTAGATTTAAATTTTTCTTCATATAAGACAACCTTATTATCAGAATGGCTTAGTTGAGCAATAGAAAATAACTGGTTTACTAAATCATTAGCTGCTTGATCTTCTTTGTAATTTTTAATTAATGGATAAAGGGATTTTCTAAAAGTTTCATGAAATTGGATTTTTCTTACCATGTTTTCAACTTTGGTAGAACCTCCAATTGCCCTTTGTAAAGAAGGGTATATTTCAGAAGGTGTATAATAAACAGCTAATCCATGAAACCCAGTTTTGTCTTTTTGTATACGAGCCAATACCCTTCTTAACTCATTTGTTATTGATTTCTTAGGTGAAATCTCAGCTTGATTAACAGCCCAATATTCTGCCTGACTTCCTTTCTCTTCATCAAGAGTATCAAGTTCTTTATTTGTATCATCTAATGTACTTTCTACTTCTGATGTAATAGAAGAAAGGGTCATGTCTTTAATATTCACAGTAAACCCTCTTTCAGTAAATGCACTGAGAACATCATAATATAAGTATCCTGGTTTAGGATCACCTTCAGTTATAAATTCAACATTACCTACTGTATAAGCAGTACCTTCTTCATCAATAACTTCTTCTTGTGAAAATTTAATTTCCTTTACATCAGGTCTAAGGGATTGTACAATACTAAGTATTTCACCTTCATCAATCTCAGCAACATCTTCTTCTATATCTAAATATAAATCCTCTACTAAAATATTTAAAGCTGTATCCTTTTGTAAGGATATAAAATAATTATCTTCAATATTTTTTTGACCAATATGATATTTATAAATACTGGTTAAAGAGTTTGTTTTTAATAAATCTTCAATACTTTCATCAAAATAAGAAAATAAAGTAGAAACTATCTCAGCTCTTTGTTTAGAATCAAATTTTAATGGAGAAAATCCACCACTTGCAAAATCCTTTACATATGCATTTTTATACTCACCTAAATTTATTCTTCTAAAAAGGTCATCTATTTTAGACCAATTACCCGTAACCCTTCTAATAAAGTTTTTTAAAGTTCTAAATAATTTTCTTAAAAATCCTCTGACTCCAGTATCTTGTATTCTATAGTCTTGAAATTCATCAGCCATTTTTTCTTCTAAAGCTAATTGTTGAATAGCTTGTTCTTCAGTCATATTAGGATAGCTACTTTGCATAGCTTGCTTTCCAAACTTTTGAACAAGTGCTCTGTATGAAGCTTTGGCTAACCTTAAATCATTTTTAGTAATATTATACCTTTCCTTAGCTTCTCTAAATAATTCAGTTCTGTCTTCTTTTGACAAGACACCATTAAAGATTATATGGAATGCTTCATGAAATACAGTCCTGTTTGGTGCTAACTTTGATATTTCAATAAAAGCCCTTCTAGCAAGACCATATGCTTGAAAAGACCCAACATTAATTAGACCATCAATAATTTTAAGGGGAAAATCTCCAAGAATAGATCTTAAATTTTCTCTTGCTTGATTTTCATCTAAAGTATATGTTTCACCACCTTCTTCATAAAGAGACGTGTTACCACTTCCTTTTGATCGTCTTCTACTACTAGCTCTTTTAACTTTAAATTGCTTTTTTTCTTGTTCTCTAATTTCATCTTCATCTTTAAAAAATTCACCATCCCCTTCGTAATCTTCAACAGGTGGGTCATTACTTTCATTATAATCATTTGGTGTAACAACATCTTCCTTAATACTCTCTTCTTCTTTAGGTTCTTCCCTAGAAGAAGATCTTTTTTGAGTAGTAGTTTTATTTTCAGGTTTATTAGGCACTTCATATCCAGTAAAATAAATTTCTGGACTAGCTAATTTAACACCAGAGGGTAAAGCTGTTTCTGTCCTATCAATAACTTCATCAATGTAACCAGGTTCTTTTAATCTTGAAAAATTTATTTGCGAAGGTCTGTCATATATCTTTCTACTGTTAATATATTTTTTAGGTTCAAATACACCATCTATATTTTGAAAACCTGGTACAAAAATTAAATTAGAATTAAAATCTGGTTCAACTACTGTTACTGTTTTTTTACCTTTTTTTCTTTCTTCTCTAAATCTTACAAGACCAAGTAATTGGTTTTTAAGTTCTTTAGCTCTACCACGTCTCCAATTACTTAATATTTCATCATCTGTTTTCTCAAGAGCTTCTTTATTTTCAATACCTAATTCTTTAGCTCTTTCTGAAACTTGTCTGATTTCTTCAAAAATAGCATCTACTTCACTTTTTACTTCAGGGTGTTTACCTACGTTTATTTCATGTACCCTAGCCCAAGTAAGTTTACCTCTTGTATCTCTAGTAAGAATAAAAAAGTTAGATTCATTATCTTTTAACCTACTAGAAGAAATAATCTCTTGTAACTGTTTTTCTAAAGACATTAATTCTTCCCTAAGTTCATCAGGTATGAAGCTAGTTGTTAATTTAAACTCACCTGCTCTGTTTGAATCTGGAACAGCACCTGCAAATACTTTTGCTATTTTTCCTTCATCTCCCCATACTTGACTAGTAGGTTTTCTATTTTTTTCATTAGTATCTAAAAAGTAACCTCTATACACAGTGCTTATAACAGCTGATCCAGAAGATTCTATAAATGGCTTATCAGGATTTCTTTTCCAATTATTATAAAGCTCTTTTCTAATAGCATCTGTCATTACCTTTCCTTCTGTAGAGACAGGTAATGTACCTACATAATGCTTACCACCATTTTCATCATATATTACTGTTACAATAGCTACATTAGATTCAGTAATGTTTGGTCTTTGATTATATTCTAATTGAGTAGGTAGTTCAAACTTTACAGTAAAATTATTAACATCTCCATACTCATACATACTTCTTGAGAAGTCAACATCAAAAGTAACCCCTGCCTTTTCATATTCACCATCTGTTATAAATCCATTAACTATAGGATTTTTATCTTTATCTAAATAGAGCTCATATCTATTGTCCTCTTCATTAAACCTTACTCTTAAATCAACTGTAAAAATCTTTTCTTCTCCTGTAGCATCAATAGCAGGTGAGTCAGAAAAACTTGAAGAGCTTCTAAGTTGAGCTATAAGATTAGCATTAATATTCCCCTCTCCTATAAATTCTATGAGCTCGTCAAAAAATACTTGCTCATCAGTACTACTAAATATAGGAGATTGACCTGAAGAAATAGCTTCAAACTTATTAATTAAAACTTCTAAAAGTTTCTCAAGATGAACAGCATTACGACCTTCAATAAGTCCTAACTTTCTAGCTTTTGAGTAATAACTTCTAACTATTTTATTAAAAGCTCTTGTGTAGTTAGTATCGTCTGGGTCTTTAAGATTTTTAAAGATTGAGTTTTTAAAGCGAGAAAGAAACTTCTCAATATTAATATCAAAAAATAACTTATTACCTAATAATCTAATAAGATTATTAAACCCTCTTCTTTGATCATCATTTAAAGAAGTATCATTAGCTTCAGAAACCCATATGTTTTCTAGAAAATTTTCTATTTTTTCTAATGGAGTTAATTCTTCTTCAGAAGGCCCTGGAGCACCTCCTTGATCTCCAGGTTCTTCTTCTTTAATTAGCTCTAAGTTCTTAGTAGATACAGTTCTTATGTTACCACCTTCTACTTGAACTTTAGCTAATGTAGGAGATTTAAACTCAATAATTTCTCCTTGCAGATTATTCTTAATACCTGTTGGAGTAAGTAATTTTACAGGACTACCTTTTTCTAAAATGTCCCCATTTATATCAACAGATTGTTCTGTTTTAGGCTTACTTTTTAAAGCTGTTAATTCTTCATCAAACTTGGTTTCAAGTTCTTTTAAAACATTTATATAACCCTTTTCTCTTGCTGTATTAGCAGCTATCATAAACTCATTGGCAACTACCTTAATTAATTCATCTGTGTATTTATCAGGATGTAGTTTTTTAACTAGTTCTCTATAGTATTTATTAGCCTCTTTTTTATCTACCTTTTGGACTTCTCCTTTTAGAGTTTTATTAATAGCATTGAATAGCTGCTCTCCTAAATTTTTAGGAATAAATTCTCCCCTTACTCTTGTACCTTCTTGATTTTCATCAAAATTAAATAATTCATCACTACCAAATATTTTAGATATAGTGTCTTGTACTCTTTTTTGGATAATAGCTTTTTCATCTTTTAAAGCAGGTAATTTTTTATAAGCTATACTATTTTTTCTACCAGCTCTTTCAAGAGCTTGTATAGCTTGCTCTTTAGTTAATGTACCTTCTTTAACTGCTTTTACATATTCACTGTCATATTTAGCATTGATTTTATCAATCTTTTTATTTATTTCAGCAAGCTTTTGTTTAAGTTGTTGGTATTTATTATTAATACTAAAATAAGTAGCACTTGCATTTTTAGATGCTTCTATTCTTGCTTCAGTATTAAACTCTACAAGTAGATTATTAAATACATCAAATACTTCATCAAAAGCTGTTTTTCCTATTCCAAATAAATCTGCAAAAAATTGCTTTATTTTTTCTAGTAAATTTTTAGCTTTTCTAGATTTTATAGATTTAAGTTTTTTGACAAATTCAGGATTACTTAACTCAGCAAGAAGTTCATCTATATTAGATACGCCATATAAACTCATATCTGTGATATTGAATCTATCAAACGTACCTAGTACTTCTTGAACCTCCTTAAGAATAATTTTTAATCTTTCAACCGCTTGAATCTGTTTACTATTCAACTTAGAGGTATTCCCTTTTAGCACACTTTCTGTTACATAAGCTGTAACACCATGTATATATTCGTGCACTATGAGTTTACTCAATTGAGATTTTAAATTCTTTTTCTTAGTTGAAACAGCGTCTCCAAAAGCTCCTACATTTATGTATATTTTATTTTCTTTTAACTCAAATATACCATTTATATAAGATTCTAATTTAAAGTTTGTAACAAATTCTATTTTAACTCCTAATTTTTCAGCAATATTTACAAGTAAATTCCAAAGTTTTTTGTTTAACCCCGATAATAATAACTTATCTCCTATTTCAGTAGCTGTATATTCTTTGTCTGTTTCTATACCATATTCAAAAAGCTTATCTTCTCCTATTTTAGTATTTTTACTTTCCTTAAATTCTTCTTCAATTTTTTTTCTTATAATCTTTTTTTCATCTTCCCTAAACTCTTCTATTTGTTTTTCAGAAAATCCTGCTTCCCTAAATTCATTTTCAAACGATTCTTTCTTTTGGTTATACCTTTTTTCAACCTCTTCTTCTACTCTATTATTTATAGATTTTTTAGAACCTTTTTCTAAGTCTTCAATTTCCTTTTCAATCTTTTCTTTTTCTTCTATTAAAGATTGTAACTCTTCTTTTCTTTTTCTTTCTATATCAGCTTCAATGCCAGAAATATTACTTTCTTTTTTATCAGTTTGTTTTTTATCATATGTGCCTCTAATCCAAGAAGCAAATGATTGTTTATTGTTTTTATATTCAGGAAAATCTTTTTCACTAATTGCTCTAAGATACCCTTCAAAGTCTTTTAATTTATTTAATGAATACCCAAGATCTATATGTATTATTGCATCAGCCTGATCATAAGTAATATCATTATTTAATAATTTGTCTATTACTTTTTGGATTTCTTTAATTGCTTTTTCTAAAGCAGCTCCTTCTAAAAGCTTTCCATTTTTATAAAGGTTAGGATTTTTAGTTACTGTCTCACTTTTTTTTACAAGAATAATTAACTCATTTAAGGCCTTAATTTGATCTTCATCTTTAGGCTGACCATTTTTTTGTTCTAATTCTTCTAATTTACGTTCTAAATCAGCAATTACTTTTTCATCCTTTGATAAACCTTCATTTGCACCTGCATCTCCATCATCTCCTTCATCTCCATCATTCCCCCCATCATCTTCATCACTTTCTTTTTTAGGTTTACCAAATTCAATATCATAAAGAATAGGATCTATTATAGCATAACCTAATTCTTCAAATAAGTTTTTCTTTTCTTCATTAAGTTCTGCAAGTTTTATTTTATCTTTTTTAGTTAATCTTTTTTTCTTAGCTAATTTATTTATTTGATTATTTATTTCAGCTAACCTCTTTTCATATTTCTCTGATACTTCTAAAGGAGTATCAAAACTCACATCAAACCTTCTGTCTCTAACATTATTTTCATATTCTAAATCAGCTTGAGATACTGTAATAGTTTTTTTAGGACTACCATCTTTAGGTGTTCCCATTTCTTCAAGCACATATTTGTCTGATGTTACTTCAATTACTTTGTAAGGAATACCGTCTTTTGAAACAATAGAACCTTTTTTATATACTGGAGCTTGGCCTTTAGGTCTTTCTTTTGTGTCTGTTTTAATGTTGTTAGCTTCATTAAACTTCTGCCTTGCATTTTCTAAAAACTGAGCTTTAAGATTATCAGGCAATGATGCAATAAAAGGATCTTTTAAAAGTTCTTTTTGATATTCTCCAACATTATCAAACTCTTTAGGATTTACTTTTTCAGCAGCAGTTCTAAGCTTCTTTGAAAAAGCATCAAAGACCTCAGCTTTTCTTTGAGATAACTCATTTTCATAATCAGGATTCTTTTCATCTCTTTGTTGCTCTTGTTCAAGAGCATTATCAATTTCTTTAATTAAAGAATCTAAGTTTGAATAAGAATTACTGTTCTTAAGACTACTCTTAAAATTCTTACGCTCTTGCTCTAATAATTTTTCTGATCTTTTACCTTTCTTTAATTCTTCAAGTTCAAAGTGTTTTGATTTTGCTTCTAACTCATCTCTAAGGGATTGCTCAGCTAGATCATTAATTTCTCCCCATTTGTCACTAGTAGTATCTACAGTATAATCACTTGGTTTAAAACCTTCTCTTTTTTCAAAATTATTAATTTCAGATTCAATTTCTTTTAATTTTAAATCAACAGCTTGTCTTTCAAACTCAGTTAAATCTTTTCTTTTAGATTGTTCAAGAGCTAATTTCCTTTGTAGCTTAAGAGTTTGATATTGTACTGCATCATTGCTAAATCCTCCTTCTGCTCCAAGAGACATAATCTTTTCCTTGGCACGAGTAACTTGTTTACCAAACCAATTTTTTACTCCACTTAAAGATCCAATTAATTTACCAAAAGGATTTTTAAAATTTCTTTCACGAGCTTCTCTATTAGCTTGTAATGATTCAATAGCGTCTTGTCCTTCAGGTGTAGCACCATCATCAGATAAGTCATTAATTACTCTTATTGCTTCATTATAGCTTTCTTCATCTGCTGTCTTTTTATTAAGACTAAAAGCTGATAATCTTTTAATAGCATTTCTTCCTAAATCACCAGCTGCTTGAAAAGCTAATCCTCCTGCTGCACCTAAAACAAAACTTTGCATGATCTCAGGATCTTTCATATAGTCAGCATATGAAATATCTCCTGCTAAATCAATTTTTTCTCCTCGAAGGGCAGTCTTAGCAGCTTCATTGGTAATAATAGATTGATATACTTCTTCTAAACCTTCACCTAAACCTTGACCTGTATAATTAAAAACAAAATTTGCAAATTTCTTACCTAAAGAATCGCCTGAAAAGACATTAAACTTGAATGCCCCTAACATACCTGCTGTTTGGAACAAGTCTGTTATTAAACCAGCGTATCCATATTTATATGCTTCTAAAGCAGCATTACCTGCTTGGGTATTATTACCACCCATAGCAAGAGTCTTCTCATAAGCTTCTTTTGCTAAAGAAGCTGATTCAATAGATCTTGACCAAATAGATAAGTTTAAAGCATCTTGAAATCTTTCTGTACGATTTGTAGCTTTTACAGCTTCTTTGATAGCATCTTGTGGTTTGTATCTAAGATCTAAATATTTTTTAAGCATTTTAGGAGATACTGTTCCTTTAACAGCATTAATCCCTACAAAACTTTTTAGACTATTTAAACCAAGTTTAGTAACTCTAGCTCCTAGTCCAGCTGGAATAAGAATAGCTAATGTAGAAGCAATACTATTCATATTGTTAGCCCAAAATTCAGGGTCTAACATATCAGAAAAAGATTCTGGTTGCTGAGCACTACGCTTAGCATATACATCCAATGGTTGGAATTCTTTAATAGAATCCCCTAACGTAATTAGAAAATTTTGAAAATCTGGAGAAAAACTTTCAGATAACAAATTAACAGGAGACATTTCTAATGCAGTGCCTGCAAAAGAAATAGATTCTCCCAACACATAAGGAATTGCATTTATAACAGAATTGGTAACTGCTATATAATCTGGTTGATTAGCTGCTTGATAATCATTAGCATTAAAATCATACAACCATCCTTTTGCATATTTACCTGCAAGATTTTCTGGCCCTCCTCCAACTCTTGCTTCAGGAACACGAGTGAATCTGCCATAATCCTCTTGAGATATGTAAGTACCTTCAGGGACTATTGAAACATTGTTACTAGGCCCAGTTCCATTTTGAGAACCATCAGTATTACCATCAGTATTACCATCTACAGGTGGGTCAGTATTTTCAAAATCTTCAATCATGTTTATATTTTTTATTAAGGCTTATTATTGTCCTTCTATAATAACATTTATTTGATTTCTGTCTTTATTATATTGAGATTGAGGTGTTTCTGGATTTGCTGCATCCATTCGAGTAATCCAATTTGTTTTTACATTTTCTAAATTCCAATAATGAAGTTCCCCAAGTTTTGTTTCTGCCAAAGTATCTCCTGTAATTTGAGTTGCGTTTTCACCATTAAAACCATTGATTGAAAACATAGGACCTTGTTTAAAAATTTCTTCAGTTAGTTTACCTTCTTCATTAGTAGGATAAAATAAAAACTGTATTCTAAGGTTCTTTTCAGATTTTTCTCCAGATGCATAATAACCTGCATAATGTACTGCATAATTACGATTGCCATCATTTCTAGTTAAATAGTTAGTTGTTGTATTAACTTCTTCTTGAATTTTTTCTAAAGTTTTTAATTCTTTTTCACTTAATTGACGACCATTTTGTTCAGCAACTGCTATATAATCATTTTTCCATTTTTCAAATTCTTGTTGTTTAAGTTTTGTAATACTATTATTAATAGATTTAGCAACAGGTATTACATTAGGGTCATTACTTTGTTTTTGACTTTGATTTGCATAAGCTGATTGAGAACCTATAGTATAATCTACATTTTCAAGTGTTACCCAATTCCCAACTGAACCAGCAAATTTAGAAGCAAAATGAAGTCTATTAAAGAAAGCTTGATTACTTCTTTTTACATTTTCATTAGATCCTACAAAAGCTAAATGACGATCTCCCTTAGCATCAGTAGCTGTTATTACAGTTGCACCGTATGGTATTGCAGAAGTTAAATTAGTAGCTACTCCATTAATAGCTACATTTTTAGAAGTTAGTTTTGCACCACCCATTATATTTTGTTCAAATTGGGCATAACTTAAAAACTCTCCAGTTACTGCAGAAGTAAAAGTTCTAGCTACTAAATTACCACCACTACCAAAAAGATAGGTTGAAATACCAGCAGCATCTTCAAGTGGGGCTCCGTCTTTTTTGCGTACAGCTTCTGAAACAAATTCTACTTCCATATTTCCAGGATCTTGTAATTTTTTTATATATCCATTAAAGTAATCTACTACTTCTTTTCTTTCTCTATCATTTGTAGGAGTCATAGTAGATATGGCACCCTCTGCAAAACCTGTCATTAAAATACTTCTAAAATAAGGATCATCTTTTTCTATAACACCTCTAGATTCACCTGAACCAATAATAGACCCTACTACACTTTGTACCTTATAAGCTGAAGGTGTTTCACCTTTTATTAAAGGATTCCATACTTGATTATAATCTTTTGCTAATATTTCTATTGCTTGATCTCTAGTAATAGGAACTTTACCTTTCATTTTTTCTATTAATTGTTGGTTTCTTTTGCTATTAGGGTATTGTACATCAGTTACACCTGTTGCATATTGGTTTACTATTTTTTCATCTCCTACTGGAAGTCCAGGAGCTTGTCCATGAAGCATTACATATTTTATTAATTGTTCTTGTTTTTTTAATGCTTTGTTAGAAACTATTTGTTCAACAGTAAGATTATGTTCTACCATAATATTACCAGCATCATCAAAACCTGTAAATTCCATGTCCACTACTTCTTTTTTAAAATTTTCAACATTATCTTGATGTGGATCTCCGGCTTTTACCGTAGCACCAACTGTTTCTGATTGCATATTTTGCTTTTCAAATTCATCTTTACTTATATATTCAGGAACAAAAGAAAGACTTGTTGTAGTATTTGTATACACTGCTCCTTGAATAGGTGTTTCCGCATATTGATTCATCAACATGTTTTCTTTTAACTGTTTATAAGATTTTGACTCCATTCCTTTTATCCATCGAGCTTTAGCTTTTTGAGAGTCATCTTCAAAATAACCATCAACCTTAATATTAGTTTGCCCTTCCATTACTAGGTATTGTTGTTTCGAACGAGGGTCAAGCTCATTAAACATTGTTAATTGTTGTTCTATAAATTTCTCTTTAAGAGTGTCTTCTATGCTGGTATAATCTACAATAACAGATTTACCACCAATATTAAATTCTTTATAATTAGGATTATCTCTTAACAAGACTGTTTTTTCATAATAACTTAAATCTTCAATAGCTGTCCCATTTATTTCATCTACTTTATTTTCTAAAATTAAATCAGCTTCAAACTTGGGAATTATTAAATCAGCTTCAAGAGAAATTTGATCTCTTGTACGATCCTGACCTTTTAAATATGACTTTATAGCACCTACTACCCTACCTAGACTAACAACTTCTAAACCATCTTTGGAATACCATTTACCTTCTTCTTCATCAAATCTAATATTTTCATAACCAAATGGCTTAAAGAAACTATTGTCAGTAAATTCATCTTTGGCCAACTGTTGTATATTCACATATTCTACATCAGTAATACCAATAAAGTCTTGACCACCCCAAGTACCATCATCATTTATTGTAGGAGGTTTTGCAGCAGGTCTTGTATAGTGCTTATCTCTATACTGGGCAGTAGCATCTTCTTGGGATTTATCATAGTCAGCTCGATGTTTTATTGCTTTATTATAATCTATTTCAGTATCATATCTCCACCCTCCAGGCTGACTACTTAAAAATATCTGTTCTATTAATTGATTTTGTAACTCTTTAGCTTCAGCAAAATTACCATTTTTATAAGTTTCTGATACTTTATTTCTCAACTCAATTTCTTTGCCATACATTGTATCAACAAAATCTTTCCACTCCGGTAAATATTTAGGTTTTGCTATCTGTAAGGGACTCCATTTATTTACAGTAGTTTTACCCTGCTGATTTTGCTGAGCTAATATAGTAGCCCAAAACTTCATGTTAGGCTGCCAAGCTAAAGGTTCATATAACTTAAAAGACAAGTCTAATTCCCCAGGTTGATCATATCTATTTAAAGCCATAATAAGTTATTTATTTTCCTATAGTTGTTGGATCACCTTGCACAGTTGTAGTAGTATTATTTGCAGCAGCTGCCTTTTCTGCTTTAGCAGCTCTTTCATCAGCTATTTCTTTGGCTTTTTTATACAAAAATTCTTTTTGTTTTTTAGTAAGATTTCCTAACTTCATATTACCAAGAATCTCAATAATCTCTATTGCATCTGGATAAGCAACACCTAATCCCATCATAGTTTCTTGTACACTCATATTAGCAATCTCTCTTTGATTCTCAGCTGCATCTTTTAAATACTGTATTTGATTCAATGTAGTACCTGCTTGACTTAATTTATTAAAGAAGTCACGTCTGATATTTCTTGTTTGTGCTCTGTTGGCAGCATTAATATCATCTGTTTGCATTTGAATCTGAGAAGTAACCATTGCATTCTTATCTCCTCTTGCTCCTCTAGCCATAGCCATTTGATCATTGTATTGCTTAGCTGTCAGTAAAGATTGTGATTGAGCATCTTGAGCACCTCTTGTAATAGCATTTACTCTGTTTAAGAATTGACCGTAACTACCAGCTCCTTTACCAGCTGCTTGCATTGCTGCATTCTTTTGAAGATTAGCTTGGTTTAACATTACTTGAGAGTCAATACCTGTTTGAGCAAAGTATTGATCTTGTGCACCAAAGTTAGGAAGTCTTGCTTGTTGTACTTCAGGTTTTTGAAGAGCATCTATTCCTGATGCTACTAAACCAGCTCCTTTTAACCAAAGGGCTGTTTTATCTAATCCTGATAACTCATCATACCAAGATGGTTCTTGATCTTTTTTATATTTTCTTTTAGCTTTTCTTAAATCAGCAGTAGTTAACTCTTCATTTTTACCTACACCAGCATATTCTCTAATTTGATCTTCAGTAAGATCTTTTTCATTTCTTAAATAATCATCTAATTTATCGTAGGTTTCTATTCTTCTAGATTCAGATTTAAGAAGGCGTGGATCATCAACATCTTGAGATGCTAAATCAGCTGCTTCGGATATTATTGGATTCCCTTGAGCATCTACTTTAAATTTAATTGGAGTTCCATTTTCATCTGTAATAACATTGCCATCATAATCTTTAATTTCTTTTCCATCTTTATCATCTCTTATATATACATCAGAAGGTGATATTTCACCTGACATAATACCTTTTCTTATATCATCTTTTGTTTTTTGTCTATATCGAGAATATCTGTCCTCATAAATATTTTGTTTTACATCAGGTACTTTTTGATCTCGATCTTCAATTCTACCATAAATCCTTGCTTTTCTACGATTTTCTTTTTTAGTAGCTTTTCTTTCTTGTTCTTTTAAAAGAGGTGAAGGAGTATATAAAGGAACATCATCTAAAAGAGTAGGTACATCTGAAAACTTAGGAGGTGCATAAGTAAAACCTTCTTTATTTACTTCAGGACCAAACGAAAATTTATTATTCATTAGCGTTGGATCAGGATCTGTATTAATATTAGTGTCTGTATTAATATTAGTATCTGTATTATTTTGATTTTTATTACCAAAATTAATTTTAGGCAATCTAATCTTAGGTAATTTAAATCCTCCACCACCACCACTAACTAATCCATCACTAGCCATTATTTTACCATTCTTAGTTTTTAACTTTCCGCCATATTTCATTTGAGGTTCTCCTTCAGCAGCTTGTTGTTCCATCATAGCAGCTTCTTCAGGTGACATTTGTTGACCACCACCTTGTTGTTGTTCAGCAGCTTGCTGTTGCATCATTTGTTCTTCTGTCATAGCTTCAGCAGCTTGATCTCCAGGACTTTGCATTTGAGATTGTTGATTTTGGGCTTCCATTTGAGCCATTTGTTGCTTAGCTTGCTGCTGTTGCATAATCTCAGCTTTTATCTTCTCAGCATATTTAGCAAGTCTAGCAAGTTCTCTTTCTTTCATGGCCTTTGAAATTTCATCTTTGTAACGACCATATTTCTTTTCTATCTCAGCAGCTTTTTGAGCAACTGTTTTACCATCTGGTAATGTAATTTCATCTGAAAACACAAATCCATCTCCTGGCCCAGAAGATGAATAAGTTTCTCTTTTTTCTACTTCAGCTACACTTTTTCTTGCAGACATAGAAGGATTACCATTAGGATCAACAGGCATTCCTCCCATAGAGTGAGGAGGTGCATTATATTGTTTCATTGGTCCTCCAAACTGATATTTCTTAAGTCTACCACCATACATGTATGGATTAGTAACTTGAGGTAATACCTGACCAGGAGGTAATTTTTCTTCAGGTTGATTTAAAAATGAACCTGCTACTCCAGCAAGTGTAGATGCTACTGGGCCTACCCCAGGAATAAGACCTAATGCTGGAGCAGCTGTTTGTAAGATCTGCCCAAATTTATTTTTATCTTTCATAAGCTTCTGTTTCTGTGCAGAGTTCTAATTAAGTCAACAATGATTTTATCTGTAGAATTATAAAACAACCTGACTTTCCAAAACCTGCTTTTAATTGGGGTTATATAATACTGAGATAGATTCGGGTTTATATTAATAGGTACTTTGTCAATAAAAAATTGTCCTCGGATTGAGTTCCATGCTGATGTAAAATTTGGAACATCTGTGGACATATTATATATTTGATTTACTCTATAATGATCTGTAGCAAATGCTACTGTTGCTTCATCTCCTCTAAAAAATGGAAGGTGTATATCTTTTGGTATAAGTTTAAGTTCTCCTGAACTTTGATCATCTGTATATACGATCATTTTATCAAAAGTAGGAAATCTTAATCTTGACCAAGATTTTGTGACCCCATTCCATTGTTTTGTATATGCATAATAATCTATGTTGTCAATATCTGAAGGTTCTAGATTTTCAGAAGTAGCTATATATTCTATGATAAAAGGATCTCTATTGTTATAAAAAGTATTAAAGATTTTACTATCATGTTTCCAAACATCTTTGCCTCGACAAGAATAAACGTGCATTGCATCATTAAAAACCCAAGTTGGTAACCAAGAATGAAATGATGCCCATGCCATTAATTCAAACGAAAATGAAATAGAAAAAGATCTGTTTTCAAAATAATCAGGATCTGCAAATTTAACAAAAGTTAATTGTTGTGTTTTAGCTTCTACCCATAAGAAACTATTGTAAGTAGATGAAAAGTAAAGACCTGTTGTTTTAGGAATGCTAGATAATCCTCCACCAAACCCAAAACCAAATCTTTCATAAATACCTACATAATTTATTGGATAGTAATCTTTTTTGTAAATAAATACTCTTTTATGAAACGGATCATAAGAACATTTAATTCCCACACCTGATACAATACTATCAGTTGATATATAAGGATATAAGTCTTTTGGAAGACTTATTGGTAGATTATCTCTTAAGAAATTTTGATTCCCATATTGCTTAGATGATAATTCTTGTGGCCCTTTTGGAGAAATAAGAAATACTGTACCATTTTCACTATCTACATAAAACCTACCAAACTCAGTATCACATTGTGCAAATCTTCCTTGTGATCCTGCGTATCCATAATCAGTTTTTGAAAATTGATTAGGTGGTAAAGCCAAGAAATCTCCTGTACCTAAATATACTGTGCTTACATCTGTTTGAAGTTGTTGTGGATTAGGATATAAAGCATAGAGAGATTCCCATGTATGCACCCACAATGTTTTACCATCATAGTAAAGCCCTGATATCTCTCCTGTATCCTCTCCAACAATAGTATAATTCTCATTAAGATATGATCTAAATTCATCATTGACACTTTCTACAAATTGAGTATCTGACCATACAATATGATTAGGATAATAACCTAAGCATTTAGAACAATAATCGTATGTTAAAGGCAATACTCCAAAAGGTGTGGGATTTAAAACAGAGTAGTCTTTATTATAATAAAACTGAATAGGTTTAGGATTTACAGAATAATTACCATTTGTATCTAAATCTCCAAACTTAGAAAGTACAAATTCATAAGGAAATCCTTGCAATCCATCACTAATTATAGAAGATGAAATAGTACCTCCGTGTCTTAAACCTACATTTACTTCAGATTGAAAAAAGATATTTCTTAAATATCTTACATTTAAATCCCAATGTTTTCTTTGAGTAGAATCTACAAACTCATGCCATATAGAAAAAAATGATAATGGGGCTATGTAAGTATCTCCTCCAAATAAATCTACCTGACTGTCTTTTGATAATAATTCACTTGTAATCTTAGTATACTGAATAGCAAATAGATTAGCATGTATGTTCCAATTGGTTTGTTTTAATAAACCCATCCGTAATCTAGTTGTAGCATCCTCTGGGCTTGGACTTATAGGAGGTATAGGTCTTAAATCATCAGATGCTACAGCAATATTAAAGGTATTATATTGGCTTCTATTAACAACTGATTCTGGAAAAATAGAAGTTGAAAGGGGAATCACTTGATTTGGTTGTACTTTTACAACTCTTTCTAACCTAAAATCATTACCTTCTGATACAAAATCGAGACCTGGGTTTATAGTAGAATAACGAGTACTTAAAAATTTAATATCAATGTCCTGATCATCTTGATCATCTGCGTAATCTGTCTTTTTTATATAATTATTATCTGGGTTTAAATGATAATAATGTCTAATATATTTACCTGTAAGATTAATGTTTTTATCAAAAAGTGTCTTTGGGCTAAAGAATTGTAAATACTTAGTCCAAAGTTTTGCATCTTCAGGATCACCTTGACCTACGTAATTGTAATCTTGATTTAAAAACTTTAAATGTATTCTTTCTACATTATTGTCTTCATCTTCCTCATTATAATATTTATCTATTTCTGGTTTTAATCTGGTAAAAGCAACAGTATCAACTACATTTCTATTGACAGGATCTCTTTTACCATATACAATATAATGACCTACTATATCAGGATGAGGGTATTGAACATTAGTAACCCTTATACCCAATCCTATAGTTAATGGGTTAAATTGTGAATGCAGAAAAAACCTACTAGTTTCAAAATCTGGAAACCTATGATGTCTAATATTTTGACCTACTAAGTTTCCATAGATGTAATTATTTCCACATTTAATATTTGGATATTTTGTTTCAGTTTCATAGTATGACATTCTTGGGGTATAAGGCCCATCAGGGTCAAATAAATCTGGAGTAGTATATTTAATTTTCCATTGCTCTATAAATTCCCCTGCCTTTTTACCATAGTGAGGTTTATCTTCTGTAAGCTCTACTAATTGTAATTCTTCATCAGTTGCTTCTCTTCCTGGAATATGAAATACTGGTGAATAAAAACCTTGCTTAAAAACATACACAATTCCTAACGCGTATGTTTCTCCGTATTGAAAGTAAGAATAATTTAAAGGGTTTTTGGAGTTACCATCTAAAGAAGCATCAAAAGCGTCTACTTCTTTAAGAACAGGATTTACTATAACCTGAGATGCAAATGATTGAAACTTACTATAATCAATATCAGCAAGACCTCTAAGATTAGCTCTAACTAATCTATCATTTACAATTTTCATGTCTTGTGAAGTAGTCCAAATAGGATTCCTTGTAGTAACATAAGCTAAGTCAGATTGTAAATCTGAATTAGGATCTATTGTGTTAAATACATATTCTACGCTTTCTCCTGTTATAGGAATAAGAGTACCTATCTCAAATACAGCAGCTGTTGTAGCATCTGAAGTATTATAAATAACAGGAAATAATTTGATGTAAGGATAATTAACATCTAAATTTTCAAATATAAGTCTGATGCTTTTTGTAGAAGGAGGTTGTCCTCCATCTGCAGCTAATGTATTATCTATATTAGCATTTCCTGTAATAGTTGTATAAGGATCTTCTATTGAGCTGTTATAAATATTTACACCATCTGACAAAATAGATTTTTGTACAGGGTTTAAACTATTGTCCAATATTTCAATTACAAAATAATATTTACCTGCTTCTAAATTACCACCAGACTCAAGAATCTCAACAGGTCTTACTGTAGGAATATTAATACTTGGTTGTAAAGTAAGTTTATCAATATTCCAAGAACCATCTAAGTTTTTATAATTATCTAGTTTGTCAATATTAATAACTCTGTCAGGATTAATTCCGTCATGAAAATAAATAAATGTTTCACACCCATTTAGTGTTTTATACAAACCTTTGATTGGATGATCAGTATTAAATTTTAAATCTAAATCATTAACTAAAGTTGTGTATTCACCATCTTCTACAACACCTATTTCAGATTGATTTTCAACACTTGCAGAAAATACAACAGTTTTTCTACGACCTACATTAACAGTTCCTATTACTGTGTAAGGAGCTGAATAGACATACTGATTTCCTTCCTCATTTTGTATTTTAAATGAGTCTCCATCAACATTTCCATAAGTAGCATTAAGAACAAAACTAGAGGATTGATCCAGACGACTTGTTTCAAATTCGTCCGTTCTTAATCCCCTCATAAGTGTATCTTGTGAAATCATCTCTTAATCCTTGTGGTACACCAATTCTTCTTGCTGTCTTTAGAACGATGTCCTTGTTAAGTTTATAATTAAATGCTTTTAACCGCAATATACTACGAGCTTCTCTAATTCTCATTAAAGCATCCATTTCAAATTGCTTAGGATTCATTTGCATCCTTTCTCCATATAATGCTCTGTTTTCAATATGCTTCCATTTAACCCAATCAGCAAGAGCTTCCCAAAGTTCAACTGGGTATTCTGGAATCATAATGTCTCCTTCCCCATCTTCTTCTTCTCTATAATATTCAAGTGCAACTACACCTTCTTCAAAGGATGCTTGTTTTATATTAGTAGAACCTTCTACATCCATGTAAACATGAGTGCATGTACTTACATTAATTTTAGAAGTATAGTTCTTATCACCAGAACCAAAGTATTCCATTGGAATCCAAAATGAGTTCCAATGCTTTGACTCTATCCATGTTTCATAATTAATAGTACCATCGTCATTAAAAATACTTGTTGTCTCTTCCTCAGTTAAAGGTGTTCCTGTCCATACTTTGATACTGTTAATTTTTCTTATATTATCTGGTATTTGAAACTTATGATTATTTACAGGTATGAAGCATATGTCCTTTACCCACAGAAGAGAAGGGTAGTTAAACTTCTTAAATGCTTGAGCAGCCCATGATAACAATTGATCATCATCTCCTTCAAGTTTTCTAATTGCATTAGGCAAATAGTTAAACACATGCTTTAATGGGAACTTTCTCATTTTGATATATTATCTAAATTATGAATCTTGTGAGGATTATCCATAAGTATTTTACTAATTAACTTTTTTGTATTCTTCACAAATCTAAAATGCCAAAACTCTGCAAAATATACTCTATCCGATTTGTACCATTTTAATAAGGGAGAATAACCATCAGTATGTCTATTATCCACTTTGGTAATAGGTACCTTATGTTTTTTACCATATGCAAGAGCTTCTTTAACAGATAAATTTTCATTTCCATGAATCTTTTTTATCTTTTGTACTTGGTTATATAAATGCATTCTTCCATTTTTAGCCTTCCATTTCTCCATTTGAAGATGCCCTAAATTATTTGACATTCTGTATTTACGACCTTCCATTAAATATGGGACAAGTTTTTCATAAAAAGATTTTACAATAGCTGCGTATTCATAAATGGTTAAAGAATATTTATGGTCATCTACAACTTTCTTGTCTGGTACATAAGGTCTAGGAATGACTCCTTCTTTAGTTTCATAGTTCTTTTTGTATGGATACATCAAGAACAAATCAATCATTCCTCTTATCTTTCTATATCCCAACTTCGGGATTTCCTTCTTGGACATCTGCTTGTTCTCTTTGTAGCATTCCTTCTAATGTAGAAGCTACTTCTGTAAAAATAATATTATGTAACTCTCCTGGAATTCTAATATCTAAATCATATAAATCAATACACTCATTGTTATCATCACAATATTGTATGTTTTCCCAATCTGTCAAATCTTGAAAAATACCCTCTATTTGTAAAGCTTTAAGAGTTGTTCCAGGTTGAACATTCCAAATAAGAACTTTACCATTTTTTTGTGTAGCTCTTAATCTTCGACCTTTTACATAATCTGTCATTTCTGACATAATAGCTTCTTCAGTAGTAAGGCCTATAATCCTACCATCTAAAGTCCTAATACGTCTTGTATCATTAGCCCGAAGAAGAATAGTTTCTGGAACAGCATGAACCGTTCTAAATACTTTACATCCGTAAGGAATACATCCACATTCATGAGAAAGAGTTTCTTCTAACTCAATACAAAAAGTATTATATGCCCACTCAGGAATAAATCTTTCCTGCTTTATTTTAGAAGCTAATATTCTGTTTTTAGCTCTATTCCATTCAGCATAAATAATACTAGGTGTATAATTATCTAATTTATACTTATCCCTTAGTTCTGAAATAATCTTTCCCAATTTCATGGAGTGGTAATTTAGGTATTATGTATGTGGTGTATGTTTCATCATGAAAATGGTCTACAAATAAATCTTTAATCTCTATATCAATATACTTTTCTATACACCATGTATAAATG
>Ga0208898_1000321_pt1 | contig 37570 bp, 41 predicted proteins | sample VirMetDEL_Mar_4_FD_184513 | JGI IMG/M metagenome (GOLD analysis project Ga0208898, IMG submission 184513) | Aqueous microbial communities from the Delaware River and Bay under freshwater to marine salinity gradient to study organic matter... | ecosystem: Environmental > Aquatic > Marine >... | reverse complement strand
CTCAATGTTGACTGCCCAGTCTATTTAGCGACGAGTTACAGAATCATACATCTCACCTTTTTCAAACACAATATCTACACAACGTTGAAGGGCTTTCTCAGTGGAAACTCCAACGTTGTTATAGACTGGCACGCATAGCATACCATAAGTCTTGGTGGAAGATCCAACCCTGATGACACGGCCAATGGTTTGGAGCATCTCAATCGCGTTCATGCTACGAAGGAAGATAACAGCTTCGAGTTCAGACACATTGATACCCTCACTGAGAATAGATCGGTGAAGACACACAAACTTTTTAGATTTGTCTTTTCCCCATGCATTCAGAGTATTAAAAAACTCTTCACGGGACACTTTGACACCATCGATAATTGCCCCAGTGCGAGAGGTGATATAAAGGTAAGAATAACCCCGTTGAGTCAACTCCTTTGCAAAGTCAGTTTGAAACAGATTGATGAGTTGTTTAGAGGTCTTCACACATACCAGAATCTTTTTGATTCCAATATCATCAATCGTGGTCAAAATGTTATCATTGTCAATATCAGGAGTGATAGCTTTAGTGGAATGTTTTTCCATGTCAATCACTTTCACTTTAGGGGGAAGAATATATCCACCCTGAACAAGTGTAGGTGCAGAAACACGAGAAATCACATCACCATAGACTTCACGATCATTCATTCCTGGTTTGTTAATAGTGACAGAAGTCTTACGAGTTGCTGTAAAGAAGAAACAACGATCTGCATGACCAGAGAAATACTCTGTAGGACCGAAGAAGTTACGTTTGACACTGTTATGTGCCTCGTCAAAGTAAATCGTATCTACATCAATTCCAGACTCCTGAACACGATGGAGGGAATTGTAAGTAGTAAAGATTAGAGAATGAAAATGAACACCCATATTTTGGTAAATTGGACTATCAACTGCAATTTTGATCCGTTCAGGTTTAGTGGTACTGAAATGTTTAGTCTCTCCACTGTGAACGTGAAGAACATTTGCATTAGTAATATGTTCCAGATACTCTGAAGACAGTTGTTCTGCCAACAGAATACGAGGAGCAACAACAACAATAGTCCGAGGAGTATCAGACTCAAATCGTTTCTTTGCATCCATAATTCCGACCAATGTCTTACCGCCACCAGTTGGAACCAAGATTTGTCCTTTATCATTACTCATCAAGGCTTCAAGAGCTTCTTTCTGGTGAGGACGAAGAGAAACAGTCATCAAAAATCAATCAATAAAATCAATATACATGAAAAAACCACCCCCGTCAAGGGGTGGTGGACAGTTTAGAAAGTGTCAGACGTAAAGTTCATCTCCAGTTTCAACATAGGTGAAAGTATTTGGATCATCTTTTGATTGTACGATGTAAATGATACTTCCATCAGTGGTTGCGTTCCATTCATAATACAATGATGCCATGTCTTCAGCTCTTTCAAATTTTGAACTACTGTTACATTTTTTGTATCTTTTTGCAAGTTTATCAAGTTGTTTTTGATAACTTTTCAAAATATCTTTCGAAAGATATTTAATTCTTTGATGATTGAATTCAAACAGATGTTCTCCGTCTTGGAAAACGTCACACTTTTTAGTGTTAAATTTCATAATTTTATTCAGATAAGGTTTTCAATCACTCTTCAAAATTACTTCCAGCGTTAGAAGGACCAACCCAGACCATACCATTTTCATTCCAGTATTGAATGAAAGCCCGACGAAGACCCATCAGTTCATCATAGCGTTCCTGTTGTTCATTTGTATAACGAAATCCCTGAACTTTGTGAGTTTTCTTGAGATCTTGAAGTTCACGAAGGATTTGAGAAGAATTGTTCATGATTTAGTGGTGGTTACAATACAGTAGAACTTTGGAGGTTACTAACTTTAACCTCTTCATACATTTTGATAAGATTAGATTTGCCACCAAGATTTGGTGCTCCCATTGCTGTCACATACTTCTTCCAATCCTTAACAACAATCTCCATCATGTCTCTCACATACGGTTGGTGAGCTTTAATCAAAAAGTGTGAGGTTGATTCTACTGGAACTTCCTCAATCTCACAAATAGAAATATTTCCCCAGTACTTAATTGCAAAGTCCCAATACTCATTGTTCCTGATTTGTTCCTGAACAATAGGGCGAGATGGCACGTTATCACCAGTCAAAAACATATCAAAATCAATATGTTTGGTTGGTGGTCTCTTTCTCATCCTAAGATCTGGGATAGTTGGGTGTGGAACCTTCGAATAGATTTGCATACAACAGTTCACATCATATTTCTCACCATCAAGTAAGAAACTATTCTTGGGCAAAACTTCACTATAGTACAATCCAAACCTATCATCCAATTGAAACTGTACTTTCCAGGATGTATGCCAAACTGCAGGAACTATCATCGCAATAAGTTCAGCAAACTCTGCGGATTTGTTGAAGAACTTAACAGCAAGTGGATTCATGTACCCTTTACCAAAGGGTGGATTTGTCACCACTGATATCCTTTTATATCCAAAGAGTGGGGACGAATCACTCACATATGACAGAAAGTCTTGTTTGATGATATTATCATTCTCTGGTGATATATCCATCCCTACAGCACCGTCAGGAAGGAATTGTAAAATGTTCCCACACCCTGCTGCAGGTTCTATCACCTGTTCATAAGAAGAAAGAGGGAAGAGTTCATTGATTTTATCGACAAACTCCCCTGCAATCTTAGGAGAGGTGTAAAACTTATCTAGTTCTCTTGATTTGCTCATTCTACTCCAGAATTGACAGAAAGGGGAGGGAAATGACCCACCATAGTATTATAACGTTCACACAGAGAAGATTCATACTTATAGAAAGTCTTTGTATTATACCTAACAGACTCTCCGAAGACATCAATAACCATCTCTGCGGAAGGAACATCGAAGACATACCATTCCACCTTGCTACCGTTCATAAATGCGGTGTATTGGGTTTCTGTAATGTTGTAGTTAGTAACAGAACAAGTTCCCTTCTTTCTTGCCTTTCTAGTGCCACAATTGTATGACTGATGGCGTCCTTTCATACCAACATATGTTCCACCAATCTTTACAACTTTACCATCAATGGCGATGATATAAATCAATTCGCGGTATTCATTGTATTTTTCTTCTAACCCTTTGACAGGAATGTATTCAATAGGATTCACTTCTGGGTTTTTGATGAACCTATTAATATCCTTCAGATCTACATCAGCGATCTTGTAGAAACCATAGTTATCAACGAAGTGTTCAACATCCATCTCATCTTTTAGGTCAATGTCATATTCTTGATTAACTTCGGGAAGAATTTGTGATGTGGTCATGATTTAGTGGTGGTTACACTATAGAAGAACTTTGGAGGTTACTAACTTTAATTCAAATCATGTACTCATTCTTTGATGTGCACGAGCGAGGGCAATAGTCTTCAACTTACCAGTTGCCTTTTTACCAGTTTCTTTCTCAACTTTACCTAACTCTTGTCTCTTGAACTCTTTGGAGAGTTCTCTTTCACCAGCACGAGTAATCTTCATGCGTTCCTGACGTGTATATCCTGACGCTTTCTGGGGTTTATAGTTAGGTGATACTTTCTTCTCAGGTTTCTTTGTACTCAGGAGTTTTGTAGCTTGTTTTTCAGTCTCCTTTGAAGATGTTTTAGGTTTCTGAACTTCACCACCAGATTTCTTAGCTGCTGCTCTTGCTTTTGCTGCAGCTCTTCTTTCAGCTTTTATCTTATCTGCGTATGTTTGTTTGACTTCTTTACTACCTCTTTCTTGTTGAGGTTGTTGTTGAGTTTGACTTTTTGGTTTTTGTTGACCAATATCTTTTCTATCTTTATATTTTACCGGTTCCATTTTCCCGCCACCAACCGCTTTCATTCTGCGGATTTCAGGTTCAGTTTTTTTCTTTGAAGGATATAATCTTCCACCTTCTCCAGATTTACGAATTTGACTACGACCCTGAATTTCAGGATCATAATTTGCTTCGATCATAAATTGTGAAAAAGTTTTCATTGGAGGAGAACTAAACCTAGATCTATTTAGTTCTCCTCTTGTTTTTATCAGTCTTGATTGAAATCAACTTCAATCACATTTGACCAGTCATCTGTAATGACTTCACTTTCAATGTCATCAAAAACAGATTCATCAATGTCGAAGATCTCACCAGGAAGATCCTTAATTTCATCAAACATAGGATTTTGAATAGTGATAGTGTTCATAGTAAATTACCAGAAATCAGGAGTGCTCAGATCCTCTACATAAGATTCAACTTTTTCAGAACCTTGAAGGTCAAGAATTTTTTCCCAATCAATTTGATGAGGGTTGAAATCATCCATTGCATCAATTTCAAGAGTAACTCGATACTTTGACTTTTGTGGAATGTAAGTGAAGGACATGGTTGAACTCCTGGTGACTACTTTGATAATATATTGGATAATAACCTAGAAGTCAAGGGGTCGTGGACACTTCAGAAAGTGTCACATTTTGACTATGTATAATACATCTAGGTAAATTATCAAACCATAAGTATTTTATGTTACCAGAAATGATGAACATGTTAGTGATTACTAACTGAACCATAATTATGGTTCTGACAAATGCAATCTTATCTGCATCTTTATCATCTCTACCTTCCTTTTTGCCTAAGGCGTAACACCAAATTCTCCACATTACTCCTTAATATAACCTTTGTCAATTAAAAACTTTTTAGTTAATGGTGTGGGAGAGTATCCAGGTTGGTCCCACATAGCACCAGTTTCACATGCTTTTAGAGCATTTGCAGTCATATTTTCCACTTTACCTGCCCACATCGCTTCTTGTTCCCAAGGAAGTGCACTTGAAGGATATGTGTTTTTTGCAATGTCTTTCCATAACTGAGGAATTTCATTGTCGTTTTTAATGACTGCAATAAAAGTATTATCTAAACTTCCAGCCATACAATCTTGAGCAGCATGCCAACCTTCATGCCTAATTACAGACATCAAAACATGAGGTTTAGACATATATCTTTCATTCAAATAAAAATTATTTGAAACCGTATGATAAACACCACGATGCCCAACAGGGAAATATTCCTCAGGTGCAATATAAACTTCGATTCCTAACTTGTTGAAAGACTTAAACATCTGATTAAGTTCTTCCCCAACATTAATGGTATAATCATAATAATTTTCCAGATCCGACTGTGAGGTAACTTTTGTAATACCACCTTTACATTCTTGGAGAAGTAAACAACCCAACGAATGCATAGAATAGTAATCATTAGGATATTCAAGTGGGTTCTGTTGAAAATCATTTTGATTATTTGCACTACTAATTGTTGGCATCGATAAAGATGCCAATAAAATACCAATTCCAAATAAAGTTTTTTTCATTTTTTTACATCAAAGGGTCATCAAATTCTGGAGGAACATCACCACCAATGTTTACATTATAATCATCAATACTTGATAATGTTTCCTGTTGTTTGAAAAACAATTTAACGTAAGAACGAAGAGCTTCTTTTAGAATTACAATATCATTACAACTCTCAATCTCTCTTGAGATTTTTTCAAAGGCAAATTGTCTATATGTTGTTGACAACTCTATATCGGATGATTTCATTGTTCCTCATAAATTGAATTTCTTGATCTTACATATTTAAGTTCATGCCAATACCAATTTTGACAAACAATCAAAATGTGGTCTTTACAATGTAAACTATTTTTTACATATTCACAATGTGGTTTTTCTTTGACACCAATTTCAATGGTGATATATTCTTCATCCTTAAAATAAACCCATCCTTGATGTTGTCTCCAATGAACATAATCATTTACTTCTGGCTCGTATTTTGTCATGAGTTAAAAGCTGACATCAGTGGATTCAGATTAAGTTGCATTGCAGAATATGGAGTGCAATTTTCAATATCTACAACTTTGCCAGGTTTTTTATGATTAATTGGTGACAAAAAAACTTTTTTCTTTTTATCCCAAAATCCCCAAACAGAACTTGGGTGTTTTTCATCACCAAAAGTAAACTCCATTGTTTTATTCTTTATCCATACTCTTGTAATGGTTTCAGAATAATCATCTGTCCAATATTCATAGTTTAGAGGAGCTTTGAAAGGAAATTTCATCGATTATCAAAAGAATTTTCATGAACTTCGTGTTGATAGAGTAGATTCAGAATTTTCTTCCTCCACTCCATCAACTCATCATAACATCCTTGATTGAATGCACAACTTCGAAGTTTTGTATCAGGTTTCAAAACACTCTCAATCATTAAACCAAGAGCAAGTTTTTCCTTTTCAGTCATTCATCGAACTCCTTATTGTCTGGCATATCTGCTCGAAGTAATTTGATAAGATTTTCAAGTTCTAAAATCTCCTCTTTTTGTGACACAATTTTTTCTTCCAACTCTGCAACATGAAAGTGAAGTTGTTGAATGATGGACATTGCTCTTGTGCTTTCCATATTAGGTAAGGAATGAGGTTACGATTTTTGATTCTAGTTCATCAACCAGAGAATATTTAGGGGATTTTTTGATATTTTCCCTTAATTTTCCATAAAACTCAAAGTTAAATGCATCATCATGATGTGAAATTAGATCAAAACATTCTTCCTCATCTTTAGCAATTACAGTCCAAATTCCTCCATATTCGGAAATTGGAAATGGAACAAAATGGTTAACAACAAAAAGGTGTTTCATCAGTAAAAGAAATTACAATCTAACTCTAACTTAAAAATCAATCAATGTCAACTTCTTTTTTTGTACTTTGAAGTTGTCTCTGAAGTTCATACTTCACAGGAATCAATTGATTGTAAAGAAATGTTTTTTGTGGATTGTCTTCAAGAAGTTTTACCAAATTTTCAATTTGATTGAGTGAAATAATAATGTCTTGAACTTTAGTCATGAGTAATTTCCTCGATGATTACATATTCCTCAATGTAATGTTCAAGATTGATTCCAAGTTTATTGGCTTCATTGGAACAATCTTCAAGAAAAGCCTCAACATCTTGAGGCTCAATGTGTTCAAAGATACGATGGTTAATCATTCTTGTTCAGGAGTTGGTTCAGGAGTTGGTTCAGTGATGTCATCTTCAAAGAACTTTTGAAGTTCTTCATAATCAACTTCAAAATCTTCAGTTTCGTAACTATGATAAGGATTATCTAGTTTACGAACTTCACCAACAGTGTTGTTCCATGCTCGTTGTGATGCTTTTTCATACTGATTAACATAAACAGGCATGAAACTTTGAAGAGCACGAGTCAAATTAATCACTGATCGTTGATCTTCGTTATCAACTGCTTCTCCCAGTTGTTCAATCATAAACTCTATAGCTGAGATTCGATTGAATGATTCTTCTAAACCATTCATTACTTCCCAAGTTTTGTTGTATGAAATGGTCATTTGATTACCGTCCAGTTTTCATCGTTGGTTTTGTTCATCCAGAAGTGGTATTTACCAGTGATAGATGAAAGAAAAATCTTATCACCATCTTCTTGTTCAATTCTACACGAATGTAGATTATACATCAAGTTAGCAAATCTGTTCTTTGCTTTACTTGATTTTGGTTGAACACAAATGAATTTAGGTTTCATAGTCAGTTGGATACATTACAGGAGAACTTTAGAGGTTACTAACAATAACGCAAAGCCATTCTTATCATCCCTAACAAAGGTATTCTACTCATGATAATGATACTTGTCAAGAGAATGATTAGAACCCTCACAGACGACCATAGAGACCTCTCAGAGAATGATAGGACTCAGATACTATAAAACCCCCACAGAAGACTGTGAGGGTTCTTGTAGACGGTTTATGAAGTGGTTTAAGAACCTTCAAGTGCTTCGATTCTTGATGTAAGTGATTCGATGGTTGTTTGTTGTTCTTGAATCGCTTTAATCAATGGAGAAATGAACTGTCCATAATTAAGACCTTGTTCAGAATTAGAATCACTTAAATCTGAAAGGATCCAACCAGCAAAGTCTTCAATTCCAAGTTCATCTAATGTTGATTTAACTTCTTGTGCAATTAGACCATAATGAGTTCTCACACCTGCTATTGAAGTTGAAGTAACATTTCCATTATCATCCATAACTGCTTTTCCATCATCATCATATGTGGGTATTCTTTTACCTTCATTCCACTTATACGAAACCGGATTCAATCTAGTGATAAAGTTCAATCCAAGATTACTTGAAGTAATTGTATTTTTTAATCTTTGGTCTGATGTTTGAATTGTTCCGTTGGTTGCCCATATTTGAGTCCATCTAAAACCATTAGCACCACAAGTATAAGAGTTATCAACCGCAGGAGCAAAAACTGCGTTTGAAATAACTGATTGACCACTAGAAGGGAATAGACCGATTGACCTACTTGTACCACTATTAAAGTATATGTAAGTACCATCCCAAGAAATAGAACCTCTAATGGTACTGGCTTCAGTTTCAAATTGAATTGGTGTTGATGTTGTAGCACCTGAGAGTGCTTTAATTTTTACATTACCTTGACCAATACTAATACGACCACTAGTTGTAGAACCAGCATATAAGTAACGATTAGCTTCAAAATCACCAACCGATTCGTTGAATTCGAAAAGATTTCCTACAAGAGGTGTTTTGGTTCCTGCAGTGGAAGAACCCACAAGAACTGGATATGTTGTTGAATCAGTTGTTGAAGATACTGTAATAGAATTACCAGGTCCTGTAGTACCTTGTGTACCTTGTGTACCTTGTGTACCTTGAGGACCTGTAGGACCTGTAGGACCAGTGCCACCTGTAGAACCTGTTGTTCCTTGAGGACCTGTAGGACCTGTAGGGCCAGTGCCACCTGTAGAACCTGTTGTTCCTTGCCTACCTTGTGTACCTTGAGGACCTGTAGGACCAGTGCTACCTGTAGAACCTGTTGTTCCTTGAGGACCTGTTGGGCCAGTGCCACCTGTAGAACCTGTTGTTCCTTGCCTACCTTGTGTACCTTGAGGACCTGTAGGACCAGTGCTACCTGTAGAACCTGTTGTTCCTTGAGGACCAGTGCTACCTGCAGGACCTGTAGATCCTGTGGTTCCTTGTGGACCAGTGCTACCTGCAGGACCTGTAGATCCTGTAGTACCTTGTGGGCCAGTGCTACCTGCAGGACCTGTAGATCCTGTGGTTCCTTGAGAACCTGTATCTCCTGTAGTACCTTGTGGACCAGTGCTACCTGCAGGACCTGTAGATCCTGTGGTTCCTTGAGGACCTGTAGGACCAGTGTTACCTGTAGTGCCTGTAGTACCTTGTGGACCAGTGCTACCTGCAGGACCTGTAGATCCTGTTGTTCCTTGAGGACCTGTAGGACCAGTGTTACCTGTAGTGCCTTGTGGGCCAGTAGGACCTGCAGAACCTGTGGTTCCTTGAGGACCAGTAGGACCTACAGAACCTGTGGTTCCTTGTGGGCCAGTAGGACCTGCAGAACCTGTTGTTCCTTGAGGACCTGTTGTTCCTGTGGTTCCTTGTGGGCCAGTAGATCCTGTTGTTCCTTGAGGACCAGTAGGACCAGTACCAGCTACTACCCATTCCCAACCTGAACCAGTAGAAGCTATGACAGAACCAGCAGTGCCTACATGATTATTAGTGTCATAAAAAGCTCCACGAACTCTAATATCACCATCAACATCTAAAGTTCTAGTTGGATTTGTGGTTCCGATGCCAACACTTGATGTTGTGTTAATACCAGCATCTGTTTGTTCCCAATATCCAGCAGTTATACCTGATAATCCAGAACCATCTCCAACAAATGAAGATGCTGTAATAGATCCAGCATAAACAGCACTACCATTGGCATTAAGAGTAATTCCAATACCTGGACTAACTGGATTACCAACATATATGTTATTTTTAGCAGTTATAATGCCAGTTAGAATAAAGTCTGAAGTGATAACATCAGTATTAGCAACACCGGTCAATCCAGAACCATCACCAACAAAAGCAGTCGCTGTTACAGTTCCGACAACATTTAGACCTGAAGGGTTAATAGTAACTGCTGAACCTACTTTAATTTCAGATGAAGTCAAAACACCCGAAACGTTTACATTATCCAGTTCTGTATGACCATTAACATCTAAGTCACCATTAGCATCAATGTTATTAGCAAACGTGGCGATACCGGTGACGTTTAAGGTTTCACTAATATTTGTGATGTCTAATTCAGTTCTACCATCAACATCTAAGTCACCATTAGCATCAATGTTACCAGTAAATGTTGATGCTGCCGATACAGTAATATCATCAAAGATCGCCTGACCATCTATATCAATAGTGCCACTAACAGTTTGATTTCCTGTTATTGCAAGTGTAGTTCCATCAAATGTTAAATTTGCACTATCTTCTAACTCACCACCAGTTCCAGATATCACAACACGATTATCTGTCAAATCTTCTACTTTGAATGTTGTGGATCTTCCACCACCATCCATATCAACAATTCCAGAATATGTAGATACTCCAGATACATTTAAGTCATCAAGTTCTGTATGTCCATCTACATCTAAATTACCATTAGCGTCAATATTTCCTGTAAATGTAGAAACACCACTTACAATAACTTGTTGTGACGTTAAATCAGTGAGAGTTGTTACACCTAATGTAGAAACACCAGAGACTGTAAGTTGTTGTAGTGTTAAATTGGTGGCAGTTGTTACACCTAATGTAGAAACACCACTTACAACTATTAAACCACTATTGAATGTAATTAGTCCAGTAATTTTTAATTCTTCGGTGACTTCAACAGAACCATCAACATAAAGAGCTGTGTTACCTGATGAAACTACAGATAATTTATAGTCAGAATTTGTTATTCCAAATCCAGCATTTCCAGTTCCACCGTCAACAGTTAAGACAGTTCCACCAGAACCAACATGAAAATCATTATTGGCAGTCAAAATACCAGTGTAGAGACCATCTACACCTCTCATGTTGTTAGCGACATCTAAATTTGCCTTTGGAAGAGTTGAACCAATTCCAACTCCTCCAAGATCTGTAGATGCGATTAAAAGTTCATCAGCTACATCAATTCCGTACTTAACGACAAATTTCTTATTAATCGACATAGTAGAAAGGGAGCACTCCTCACCTTAGAGTTATACCCTTTTATTTAGAGTTATTATTTATTTTCTTCTAATATTGTGAAAGTTACTGAAGATGTTGTAGAGGAATTACCACCTTGTTGTGTTTCAACAATGATGACTTCACCATTTGTATAACCACTTCCTCCTCCACCACCAGATCCATATTCTGATCCGTCTCCTCCTGTAGCTCCGTTTCCACCATTAGAACCTCTTGTAGTAAGACTCCAACTAGATGATTTAACTATTTTTTTACCAGCAGTATTAGTAATCGTATATCCTGGTTTAAATCCTCTTGTTAATGACGAACTTCCACTTACTTCATTACCATTGATATCTCTATATTTAATTTTTGATGAACTATTGTTTGAACAAGGTGATATTCCTTGATTTAACCAATAAGTTCCTTTAGTACATGAGATTGTTCGACCACCATTACTGGTACTGGCAATGGTGTCACCAGGTTGGAGATTATCTTCATTGAAATTAGAGTTGGAACCCCAAATACCATTTAGTGAAAGATTTCCGGGTGGGATTAAAGAACCACCATCAGCAAACCCACCGGAAGAAAAAACACTCGTCCCCCTTCCCCCCGATATGTTCACTCCACCACCATCTCCACCACTTCCATCTCCTGAATTCTCTTTATTACCACCTTGACCAACAACTGCAATTAAGTTTGATCCCCTGTAAAGAAATAGTGCTGAAGATGGTGATATTCCTAAAAGTGTATATTCTACATCCTTTTGCATGGTGAATCTAATTGTAGAAACACCACCTTCTCCTGGTGTTCGGAATCTCCCAAAATAAAAAACTGAATCACCACTACCAGCAGCACCTCTCATGGTTAAATCTACAGTGAGATCTTTCTCTTTTGCATAAAATTGAATGATACTATAATCACTACCAAAAGTATCTTTATTGAGAGTAAATTCAGTTCCCTCTGGATCAAAATCAACTTCAGATGTTGAGATATCTGTTCCACTTGACTTGAAAGCCTCAATAGATAATATATTTCTATTTGATACACTAGTTAATGTTGCAGTATTAGATACTACTTGTTTTCTACCACCAGTAGTATCAACATAGGCAGTTACTTGGATGGTAGATGTTCCTGCTGTTGTTGGAGTAATGGTAACACTATTACTCGTACTATTTTGAATTGTAGTTCCATCTCTTGTCCAAAGATAATTGATGGATCCATAAGAACTGTCAGAAATTGAAGCAACCACTGAAAATGTAGCCGTAGTGTCTACAGCTGTTGTTTGATCTATTGGTTGTGTTGTGATGGAAAGTGATGGCCAAACAGTTAGTGAAACTGCATTTGAATCTAGAGGACTATTTGTAGCATTACCTGAAGTTGCTCCAGGAACATAAGTTGTTCTAAGAACAAATGATCTACCATTATCACTAGGACTTTGTAAGTCGGTAATTGTCAATGAATTGGTGGAAGAACCTGATATTCTTCCACCATCACTCAATGCAGTTCCATTTTCATACCATTGATATGAAATTGTTCCGTCACCAGAAGCTATTGCAGTTCCTGTAAATGTTACACTTTCACCAGGATCATTTGACTGTGATGTTGGTTGTGATGAAAATGATAATTCCGGTGGATCTAACTCCAGTTGAGTTTTAATTTTTCTAAAAACGTTTATTGAAATAGGACTCATGAGAAGTTCTGACCTCCGACAACACCGTAGAGAGAATTACCACCATCAAACGTCATAAACGAATAAATGTCAGTTGCTCCACCTGTAATCGTGACAGTTGGTGCAACTCCACCTGGCCAATAAAGTGAAATTGGAGATGATGAAGCATCTCTAAAGTTATCTATATCAACTGTCCTACCAGTTGATCCCTGAGTGATTTTAATAGTAAAAGCTGTTGATGATGAAGATGGAACATTGATTAATCTAAACTGAGTAATATTTTCAGTTGTTGTAACTAAGAATGTTTGAGCTAATGAGAGATCAACTGTAACAACACCACTCGATGAAGAAACTGTTCTTGGGATTTCATAATATGTTTTAAATCTTGTAGCTCCTTCAATATCAAGTTTTGCGGATCTTACAGTGCCTGTTCCAATTCCAACACCAGATGATCCTGCTAAAAGATCAGAAGTTCCAACTTTGAGAGTTGTTGTTGTAATAATTCCAGTTCTAATATCTCCACTTGTATCATCAAGATCAAAACTACTAGAAGTTAGTTTTCCATCAATGGTAACTTTATCTTCAAAATTAACCTCACCAATAAATCTAGATTTGTTCCTTACATAAAGATCTGTTTTACCAGTTCCAGTTGTTCCAAGTTCAAGAGAATAAAGTCCTGTTGGTACTGTTGTTCCAATACCAACCTCACGATTTTCATTTGGATAAATGTTACCAGAATCTAAAGTCCAAAGGGAATCTGTTGGAAGATTGAGAATTCCGGAACCATCACCAACAAATGAACCTTTTATAGTTCCATCTACATGTAACTTATAACCATTAGCGGTAGTTCCAATACCAACACCAGTAGAATCGACACAGAACAATGAAGTTCCAGAACCAACTTTAAGAGTACAATCACCGGATGATGTTGTAGCAATTCCAACACTGTCAAAGGTTACTGAATTTATTTCAGTATTGACATTGATATTACCAAATGGATACCAGTCATTTTCTAGAGTATAAACCCAACCAACTTCATTTCCTCTTGTTGGGTTAGCGTTAAAAACAACATCTCCAGGATTACCTGAACTTGTAGGTGTTGAAATACCTACGGTAACATTTCTTGAAACTGTCGTATCACCTTGTAAGAAAATAGAGTTGGCTTCAATACCTTTTTCTGAAGTAGAAGTAACTTTCTCAGTGAACACAACTGGTCCATCAAATTCAGAAAGAAGTGTCTTATTTCTTCCACCTTCAATTTTAATACTATTGGAAACAGCAAGTGATGAGAAATTACCAACATTAAAGGAAGAACCTTCTTGAACACCGATAGAACTTACATCTTCACCAGTAACAGTTTGAACCGGAGTGTCATAAACTTCTTCAGTACCTGTAACAGAAGATGTCTTCTTATTACCAATAAAGAAGTCACCATCATCATTCATTCCAGTGAAGTTAGTAATACCTCCATTAGTTTGAAGTGCTTGTGCGTTCAGTTCTTCTTTTAATGTTAATTCTCTATCCTGTTTCTGTGGTAATGCTGTGGAATAGTTACCAGGGCCAAAACCGAGATATTCAAATGTATGTCCAGAAGCACGAATGATTGATGGTCTACGGAATTCAATTGGTTCAATATTGATTTTTCTGACCGTACTAAATCTATCATGTGTTGATGGAATAGTTCCAAAAATACCTCTAAAAACACTTACAGGATTAGTTGTAACAGTTGACTTGATTCTCATAATCTCGTCATCAATTCTCAAATAATCACCAATCTTAAAGTCAAAATCATCTAAATTTTCAATAGAAATTTGATCAGATGTTGTAGAAGTAACCTGAACAGAAAGTGCTGTTGTAATTCCAGCGTAAGTATTGACAACTCTACCACCAAAGTTTTCATCATACAGTCCAAGAGAACCACCCTGAGCCGAAAGTCCAAGAGGGAAAACAGTTCCACCAGTTCCAGTTGTAACAGTGGTTGTTGTGACACCAACATTAATTTGGAATCTGGTCAGTGGGAAATCATTGTCAACACTTAAAACTAAGAATTCATCATTTAAGATTTCACTACTTCTTCCAGAAATCTTAATTTTATTATTAGACCTAAGTCCATGTCTTTGGGATGTTCTTACGGTAGAAATTCCAGTACTACTATCATATGTAAGATCAATAATATCTAAAGTGGGGCCAACCAAATAAGATAGTGATTCACTCGTAACAGTATTTCCAATTCCAAAACCAGATATTCCTGTTGTTATTGTACTGGATGTATTGACTTGTATTTCTCTACTTGTACTAATACCAGTAATTTTGTAAACCTGGTTGTATTGTGAATATGAAGTAGATGTGATACCTTGAACTACTAGTGCATCACCAACATTATTATAGATATTATCAACAGTAACAGTTCCTGCAGTAAAACCTGTTGTAGTTGCAACACCTACAACCGAAAGAGTGTCACCAACAACATAAGATGTACCACCGTCCATAATTTCAACATCTGTAAGTCCACCAGAAGAATCAACTGTAACTCTTGCGGTAGCATTTACACCTGTAGAAGAACCTGTGAGTTTTGCGTTATATAAGTTTTCTGATAAACCAGTTCCATTACCATAATTACTTCCACTAGAAGCGATACTAACTTTAGTAATACGATTCATTCCATGATCAATGGAAGTAAATATCGTTCCACCAGTTCCAGTTGTATTAACTACAAAATCGGTGATTGCAGTACCAACTTTAGTGTCAAAATAATATTTTTGAACAGTTTCATTAGTAATACTATCTTTGGGATCATTAATAACTACTTCTCCGAGTCTATCTGGAAGTGAATATGAGATAGAAGGTTCAGGATCAGAATTTGGATTATCTCTATCATATTGTGGATAAAGATTTGAGACTGGTTGACTGAAATTATAAAAGTCGTCGTTAAATGGTGATACTGATGGTTTGTTGGAAGAATTCAACAACGTTAGATAATAGACACCATCTTGCTCTCCTTTGATATACTCACTAACCTGTTGAGATCTGTAAATATAAAAATTATCTTGAAGATTTGATATCTTAAATGTTGGAAGAGATGTAGTTCTTTGTGAAGTGTTATTGGTAAATGATCCTATTCCAGTTTTATCTGTAGAAACTGTAAATGACTTTGCACTACTGATACCAGTGACAGTATATTCACCATTGAAACCAGAACCAGCAGTTCCTACAGTAAAGTTTGTACTTGTTACATTATTAATTGTAACTTTGTTTCCAATAGAAAGTTTGTGTGGGAGTTCAGTTTGGAACTCTATACTTCCAGAAGAAGCTTCAGCCCCAGATAAGAAACTAAAGTTTCTCATTTCAGACAAATTATTCATAGTAACAACATTGGGGTTGAACTGAAGTTCAACTTCGGTGTCAGTAGCACCAGTCACATCATTCGACTTCTCTAAGATAAATCCATCTTGAGGTGGTCTAGCCGAAGTAATTCCAGACTGAGATGGGATAACATAACGATACTTATAAATTCTATCTTCAGAACCTCTTTTGTCAGGTGTTCTTTCAATGTAAGTTCTTGATGTAGCCTCACCTAACCCACTTACTCCAAGACTATCAATGATAGAGAACAGAGTATTGTCTGTAGGTGAATCTGATACATTTAAATACCATTGATTATTTGTAGTGTCATATTGAAGAGGATGACCAAGATCTCCACTTTTCTTATCACTCACTCTACTTTCGACAGTTAAAATTCCACCAAAATTATTGATATTAATTTGATTTCCATTAACAGCGTCTGTAAATGTTTGAGCAAATTTTATCTGATCAGAATTAACTCCATCAGTAATTGCAAAATATACTCTATTATTTTCTAATCCATCAGGAATTCTTGTATTGTCACTAAAAATTCTAACAGTTTCACCATTCAAGAAATTATGATCTTCAGTAAATGTTAAAGTATTTCCACTAATACTATTACCTGTCGATACATTTCTACCAACAGTAGAAACTTTGACAGAAGTTACAGAACTAATACCAGATTGAGTATCTGGCATTATGATTTTTGCATAATAATTATTCAGAGAACCACCACTTGGAATAAGAAGATTAATTTTATCATCAACTTTTGCACCGATTCTATATCCCTGAATTACTGATGATGGTGGTGCATCTAAGTTAGTTTCATTGTAAAGATATAATCTGGTAGTATCACCAACACTTACAGTTTTTGATACATCAATTGAATTATATTCTAAAGTTGTATCTTCGGCAATGTTTTGTTGTGGTGGAATAATATTTGTAATATATCCAACATCATCTTGAGTGAAAGCCTCATCTCTAAATCCTTCACCTCGAAGTGCACTTTGTCCAAAGTTTGAGTTGGAGTTTGTTACCGAAAAGTCACCACCAGATTCAACAACAAATTGTTCGGAAAAACCAATAGCAAATATAGAAACTAACTGAATAAAAGCTTTATTTGATGCTTTGATATGGTAATTGGAATAAGATGGCTTATATCTTGCACCAGAATCATTCTGTAAATTATCTACTGTTGTACTATCATCATAAGAGCCGGAAGTAGAATTATATTTTACAAAAGCATTATTGTCTGTCTGAAGACTTACCCCAGTAAATTGAGCAACAGACATGGACTTAAATCCGGTCACCTTTGAACCATCTGCATGCATTCCACAGAGACCAAGAACAGATCTCATTGAGATATTGAAGATATATGGAGAAGCAGAAGATACGGTATTAGTGGAAAGTGATACTGTAGAACCAGATGGTGAAGGTAATGCGTTTGTTGGTGGATTTGGTGCATCATATGTAAATGAAGTCGGATCACCATCGTCATCAACCGTCAGAACTTCTGTAACGAGGAAAGAACCATTATATCCAGAACTTGTAACACCATCAATGATGACTCTAGTGTCAACATTAAGACCATTTAGACCTTCTTCAAGATTAACCGTAATTGTTTCAGTTGATGTAGAACCATCACCAGCTTTGATACTGGTAATTCCGATTGAACCACCTGTTGGTCCAACAATACGAAACTCATCAGTTTTTGTTTGAATATCAACACCAGAAGATGGATAATCAGGTTCAATTTCTCTACCAGAACCTGGTCCATAAACAAGACCAACCTTCTCATAATACATCGTTAAATCACTTCTATCAGTTTTGTAATCTGTGATAAAAGCGTCATCGATAGATACATCATTTGCACCATCAGCGTATTCAAATGCTGTTAATTTATGGTGTGAAAAATTAGGAGCTAATTGTGATGTAGTATAATCAGTGTAAACATTCTTGGTTGGATCAGCATCAAATATTGAAAAAGAATTAAAATAAGTTGCACCAGTTACTCTAAAAATAGCAGATCTTTCGATATCATCATTAGTTGGACTTGGAACATATAAAGGACGAATCTTACACTTTCTTAAGTCCTGTCCAACAATCGAAACACCTCTTGGTACAACTATACCACCGTAGATACTGTTTAACTTATAGAGAATATTGTTACTGTCAAAAATATCAAATACAGAAGATGATGTAAATGGAGCTAAGTCATCAGTTGTTGTCCCTGCCCTGGTTCTAAAATTATTAGATCCATCAGGAATTAAACCAGGTCTATTATCAATATAATGATTACCTGGAGATAACATGATAGTAGTTTTCTCAAATCTATCATTATCTAATCCTTTTTGATATGAAAATCTCGAAGCTTCAATGAGTGCTCTTTGCAACGTCTTAAATGGACGTGCCATTGAGTTGCCTTGATTTTCAACAACATCAGTAGAATCTAAACTGTTTGGGTCAACGTAGAGAATGTTACCACGAACGTTTTTCAGGAAATTATCTAAGCGACTGAGAGGCATTTTACTCGCACTATAAATCTATTATGGATTATTTATCCACAAAAAAACCTCCTCAAGAGAGGAGGTTAAGATGTCCACAATGTGGCACTATTTCACACGGAAGGAACTTATATTTTATCATTCTGGTAGTTGGTTGTCAAGTACATATTTAACTGTTTTTGCTACATCAGACATAGCATCTTCTAAATGACAACGACCACCACTTTCTTGGAGATGCACATCCTCTTCAGATGTAAGTGTCCATCTCCATTCTTTTGAGTGTTTGCTGTACCAAAGATTGATCTTCATTTTTACCTCTTAAGATTAAGTAAGTAGGAGTGGGGGGACTTGAACCCCCACGACCGTAATGGTCAACAGATTTTAAGTCTGGTGTGTCTACCGATTCCACCACACTCCCATTCAGAACCCATATTCTTTATAAATCTTGGGTTCTTCACATTCCAAAACCATCTCTACCGATTCATCAATAGTCCAAGAATCATCACTGTCAAGATAATTTACTAATTTATCCCATAGTTCTAAAGGAAAATCATCAACAAACATTCCCCATGATCCAGGATTTTCATCATCACCATCTGGCTCCCAAGTTACAATGGAAACATCATTTTGATATTCGTAAAAAATAAAATCAAAAACTTCAGATTGATCCTCTTGATTTTGACAATAGATTTTTAGATTATTCAGTTTCATACGTTGGTTGATTGAGACGACAGTATTCATTGAATGTAATCTTCATCTCTTTATTTGTCAATCCACAGTTTTTAGCTGCTTTAGGAATATTCCATTTAGATGAAAATAACATTTCCATTGACTGACGAGTTTCTTTTCTCATTTTTGATTTGATACTAGTGGTCCACTGTAAGCGATAATATCCTCATCAACAACTCTTCGAACGAGTTCTAGAACATTCATGAACTCATCAACGTTATCACAATCTACAACTCGGTCGTCACCTTCATTCGAATAGAGATAAAATTTTCTAGAACAGGTATCGATTACAACACGAGTCAGATACTCGTCTTCTTGACTTTCTTGAAATGACATTGAATGAATTTGACGACTTTTTTAGTATAGAGGAGACCAGGACCCTTGTCAAGCCAGAGTCAGGTCAACAGATCTTACAGTTCCATCAGCACCCCTCATCTTAATTTTGAGTGTAGTGTCATTTACATAATTGAAGACAATCTCTTTATTATTAGTTGGATCATCTGTTGTGTCTGTTGAAATATCCGCACTAGCAGTCAATCCTCCTGCAGAACCAGAAGTATCTTGATTTCCAGATGCATTAACACCTGGTAAATTGATATCAGTAGTTCCATCAAAAGAAACTCCACCAATTGATCTAGCAGTTTCTAGTGCGGTTGCAGTTCCAGCATTTCCAGATATAGTTCCAGTTACATCCCCAGTCAAATCACCGGTTACATTTCCAGTTACATCTGCATATATAACCCCAGTAACTGTAATATCATCACTGAAAGTAACATTAGTAGAGTTTACACCAAATGCACCAGTTCCATCAGGTCCTTGAATGTCGGTAAGAATTCTCAAACTATCAATCTTTGCAGTCGTATGAATCCATGGATCACAAGGGTTTCCAGATTTTGCATGATCTTCTTGACTTAATTGACCCTTAAAAATGTAAGAGTAAATTGTAGAAGAATCACCCCAGTTCTGAGTATCACTTGGACAAGTTTCATCAATTTTTACAGGTTTAAAACCTTTAAGTTGAACATCAATTTCATCAATATAATCATCAGAAAGTTGACTATTGTCCTCTACCTCCTTTGGATCAGGAGTTCTAGTAGTGTTTTGTTCTAATTTATTTTTTTGATTTTCATTAACTGACATAATTTCCTCTACTTAACATCGTAATGATATCCGGCAATTGAATATTCATCATTATTGCCTGGATAATCTGCTGGAGTTTCTCCTTTATATTCTGGGATTAGTTTAGTGACATCTTTTCTCTCACCAAATATATGATAATAACAATTAATTGGAATACCACTATTAGTTTGTAAATAAACTTTATCTTTGTCAATTCTCTTAACAAAGATATCTTGTGGTGCACCAATTGGAGTGATAGTAACACTAATAGATTGAATATCTACAAGATCTTTCCAATATTCTGGGAGGGTAATTTCCTTTTTATTCTTCAATTTCCCACGAATATAGACATCATTTTGTGGACCTTCTGGACAACTATGTCTCAACCTATAATCTTTTTTTGATGGGTGAGAAATGTCAAATGTCTTACAGGTAGATAATCTTCTTCCATTAATAATAGAGACAACATCTAGTCCAACGATTACTCCTCTTGCGGTAATCTTGTTACCAACATCATAATTTCCCAATACACCTGCGTTACCTAACACCATTTGAGAATATGGATTATACAATCCTCCCGGTGTATATGTGAATGGTGCATCTAAATTTACATTAGGACCAACCATACTTGCTGCGTATGGCCACGAACTTGGAAAAAGTCCAGTAACCGTAGGTCCTTCAAAGTATGCAGAACCTCTAGCTTCAGTTGGCCCTACACCTAAGTTGGTTTGAGGAATAAGACTTGTTCCTGTAAAAAGTCTTTTCCCTACATATACGTCTGATAGTTTAGTCATAAATTACAATCCTACTCCTCCTGCTGCTGCTCCTATTGCTGATGCACCATCTCCATCTACTGCTCCTGCTGCTCCTATTGCTGATGCACCATCTCCATCTACTGCTGCTGATCCTATTGCTGATGCACCATTTTTAATTTCATTTGTGGAACCACCTTTTGATCCTTTGACTTTAGTTGCTCCATCAGCAATATCAACGAATCCACCATAAATGTCTAACAGAGCATTTCCAATTATATCCACAGTTTTTTCTGAGAAAATTCTTGCAGAAACTTTTGCATCAAGTTCAATATGTTGACTTATGGCTATAATCTTTTCATTTCCCTCTAAAGTGAGAACTCCTCTTTCATTATTTGATCCACTAGCCTTGATATGTACATCAATGGCTTCCATTCTAATTCTACCATTTGGAGCTCTAATGACAACATCACCACTCTCCGCATCTAAGAATATTGCCGGAACACCTGGTTTATCTTCATTTCCCAATCCAGTAGCTGCTAGTCCAATAGACTCAGCTCCCTCTTCAAGGGTATATCCATCTATAAGAGGATTAAGACCAGCTCTTACCTGAAAAGAACCAGGAGACATACACATCGTAGAATCTTTACGATGTTCTGGTCCTGTTACATCAAGAGAAATGTAATGATTGTCATTATGCCCATTTCTTAACATAACTGATGATAAATTATTATCATCGTGTAGATGGCCAAATTGTATTTCACCATCTTTAGTTCCATACCTTATTTGATGATAATTCTTTTGCATTAAACCTTACCTACACAATCTATTACAGAAATAAGTTTTCCTTGAAGTCTTTCAACTTCAGATGGTTCTTTGAGTTGATCTTGACCTATTCTATCTATACAGAATTTTGGAATGAGAACTGCATTAAATCCAGTCTCAGAACGAATATAAATTCTGGGTCTTTCAGTAAATCCTTCTCCAGGTTCTGTAACCTTTACGGATAATACTTGACCAGATTCACCAAGAACAGGAACAGCTTTTGCTCCATGATTTGGTTCTATCACAATCTCGTCACCTTCATTATAATATATTCCGGATTGTTTGACAAATACTCTACAAAGATAAAGAACTACAGGATATGAACCATTTGAACTAATTGGATATGGACTTTCACCTTTCTCATAAGTAACGGAAGGTGTTGTAATTCTTCCTGATTTCTTCATGAGATATGGTGCACCTCCTCTAATCTCCTCACCACCAGAATCTTCAGAATCTTCAAGTGGTTCAGTTACTTCCAAAGTTCTTGGTGGGAGAGTGATTATATCATTCTGAATGAGATCTACAATTCTTCCAGGAGGAATAACTTCTAGAGTTTTATCCACTCTCTCTAAAATAGTATCTTCAGGGTTTGACCAAGTTCTACCATCTCCACCAAAACTACCATCAGGTTGTGTAAGATAATCTGTTCCTGATTCTTCTATCAAGATACCTATAACTCCTCTCGTTTCACCCTGATCGGTAATTACATTCCCATCATAATCAAGAACCGTAATAGGAAGACCTTCACTATCTACAATCAAAAATCCATTTTCATCCACCCAATAATTTTTCTCTGGGTCTTTTGTGACTTTGACTGGTCCTAAAATTGGTGTTAATGCTCCACCCCTTCCTTTACCACAGTCATCTTTTGCATATCCAAGTGTAAATGGAGTATAATTTACACCAGTACTAATCACATCATAAGATATAATTTCTCCCGAAGGTGAAATAATCAAATTTCCAGAAGCACCTTCACCTTCACTATCAACAAATACAGCAATCGGAGGACCACATGCACGTGCACCTGTTGGATTTAAACCAGGTGAGACAGTTGGAATAACTGTAGCTGGTGGTGTTTTTGTTTGTACTGTTTTAATTTCCATATCTATCTCAATTAGTATTAGTTTCAGCAGCACCAGCACCAATTGCAAATGCAGCCGAAGGATTTACGGTAGTAGTTGTTCCGTCAGGAGTAACTGCAGATGCAGTTGCTAAATTTGAAGTTGTTTGTGCTGGAGTTCCCTCCGCAAATGCTCTGGAGAGTATAGAAGGTCCAGTAGAATTTATAAGATTGACAGCATTGTTTGGTGCGTTATTGATAATACTGTTTGCCTGATTTTTAGCAATTTCAACAGAAGTGTTGAAAGAGGACTCAAAATCAACATTAAATTCAAAATTTTCAATAGTAGTTTGTACACCATCTACAGTATCATTAAAAGTTTCGGCTATTGAGTTTGCTTGATTGATAATAGAATCAAGGTTAAATTTTGATGATTGATTACCACCTAACCAAGGACTCCATTGGTCAATAGTTGCACATTTGGGCCTTTCTTCACATAATAAAAACTTTAGAACACCAGTAATGGTTCCAAGTACACCTCCAGATAAATTTGCAACTTGACCAACGAGAGAATTAAAAGGTCCTAAAGCTGATTGAATAACACCTTTTAAGACACCACCTATTTGTCCAAGTATTTGACCTAAAAATCCTCCAACAAAAGAAGTTCCAATATTCACTGCCTTTGAAATAGAGCTTGCAATAAATTTAGAAACCATATCAAATAAAGATGCAATCAATTTCTTAAAAGCACAAGCGATTAAATCATTGACAGTTTCAACAGTAAATTTAAGTCCTGGTCGTTGATCGGGAAATAGAAAATAATAAAAATTCTTTAAATTTTCATTTACTTTGTTTAAGACATATTTTTCTATTTGTCCAAATACCCATTTCAAAGCACCAGATATTCTTCTAGAAGCTTCGTTAATATAAAAGTTAATCTTTGCCTCTGCTTGTCCCTGAAGTCCTGTCAAAATGTATCTGTAATCAGAGACACTTTTCTGAACATTTTCAATTAACTGAATTATTCTTTGAATTTCTTTTTGAATTTTACCTAAAGGAAGTTTCTCACATTCTTCTGTTTTTGGTAATGTAGTTGATTGTTCACCAATTCTACGAGCAGCATCATCAGCCAGAGAACTGATGGTTGTAGTGGAATTTACAGATTCATGTGAGATGGAATTAATAATACCACTCTGATTTTGAGCACTATGTTCGTTTTGAGCAACAAGACCTTCATCGGGGGTTTTTTTCACACCACTGGTCGATCTAGTTTCATCTACCAAATAACCACTAAATGGAATAAAACGACAAGGTGGAATATTTTTCATTACCGCTTGGTAATCATTATTCCCCAAACAACCCATTATAATAGGTTGTTGAGCATCTTCACCATCTAGGAAAAATCCAAATACAAAATCACCTTGTGCTAAGTTAGCTGATTGAGAAGAATCTCTATTACCACTTCCAGCAGTAGGTGGGTACATCACATGGGCCCATGGAAGAACTTCATCAGGAAGTCCATCACCTGGACATGCAGTATGATGTCCCATAATACGGACACGATATCTCTCACCAAATCCTCTTTGAGCCGCATTACTTGGACTAGGAATTCCTGGTAAATTATTTTTCCAAGTTTCTTCTGGAGCAATCTGCCCTATCCACCAATAGAAACCATCTCTACCGACAAAGTGTCTTTTAAATAGTCCTTGTTCTATCATGAAATTCTACGGTTAAGTCCAGTTTTTTTATCAAATGAATCTCTGACTAAAGTAAGAGATGTGAAAGTGTCTCTTGGTGTACATCTATGACACACACTGCATATCATATATATACCTCTTGTCTCTTCCTCTTCTGTGGTTTGAGACAGTTTTGGGAAATCACATTCAACTAATTGTCCAGCTCTTAAACTAAAATCACCAGGAATTGTAATATCAATCTTAACCGTAAACAGTTCATTATATCTCATAACTCCCTGAACCATCCTATTAGCAGCATCATAGTTTGGTTTATATGGATCTTGTTTCCAATAATCAAGTTGTTCATCACCAACTTTATCTGGATGAGTTCCAACATCTAACACATGAGACATTAATCTAGATGGTGATTCTCTAAGTTTTTCATCAACAATCAAACCAACAAACTTAGGACCAGCTGGATTAATACCACTCTCTTGCCAATCAACATTGTATTCTCTTACAATATAGTTCATTGCCCAAAAATCAAAGAAAATTGATCTATTATGATACATTCCAAGTGATAAGTTATTATGAATATCAACATCACTATCAACTGTCACTTGCATAATATTGTCATCATATCCTTCTGGAATTTTTTCAACATCATGATAGATGTATTTTTTCACCGGAGTTTGGTCAAATAATAAATCAATTGACTTAAAACAAAATTCATCATGAGTTTGATAAAACAAATATCCAGCTGTTTTATTTCCTTCTCCTTCTGGTGGTGCAGAATTTGTTCCCTCACCATCACCACCACCAGTATTGGTTAAAGGAGGAACAGATTTCTGTGCTAACCAAGTACAAGTGTAAAATGGTTTTCTATCATTACCTATAAAATTATAATCAGCATTATGACCAGTTCCTATTGTCTCATCAATATTGAGAGGCATTGATGTTTCCAGAACATTCCTCAAAATATCTTCAACATGAAGATTAATTTTACCTTCATATCGTCTTACCACTCTTGTAAGGTGATTAGAAACCGCATCTTTCGAAAAAAAGTCAAGTTGAAAAAGTTCTTTTTGACTATCAACAGAATTATCTCTCACTCTGTTGATATAAATTTCACCAGGATTGAAGTTAAGAACATTTCCTTGTGCGTCTTCTACTTCGATTAAACATCTTTCACCACCTCTCATTGGAAGGGCATCAATGACACCAGCTTCCGATATCATCTCATTAAGTTCCCTACTACTACCTTTAAATCCAGTATCCATTATAACTGCATTTGCTGTGTAGTTATTTGAAAGAATACTTTCATAATAACTGAATTCAGCAACTCCAGAACTTACATCTACAGATCCTTCACCAACGTTTGAAAAAATTTCAAACCTTTTGATATCACCTGGATTAGCCGCTGTTACTGGTCTACCGTTTGTCATTATCCTTGTTTATATAAGAAACCTAAGAGTTGTACTCTCCACCAATTATTTACCATAGTTTCTGGAGACCCTCCTGGAGTGATTAAAGGAACTTGTTCACCACCACCGCCAATAATAACTGGTGAACCTCCACCACCAACAGGAATTGGGACAACTACATTTTCTTCTCCACCATTTTCATATTCTGCATATTGTTCCAGAACTTCAGTATTTTGTGATGTTCCTCTTGGTGTTACTTGTGCTGGTGGTACTACTTGTGCTGGTAGTTGTGCTGGTGGTCTTACTTGTGCTGGTGGTTGTGTTGGTGGTACTACTTGTGATGTTCCTCCAGGTGTCTGACCAGTTGGTGGGGAACTACTCAAGATCAAGTGACCAACATATGGTGAAGGATTTCCCATTCCACCATAATTGGTACCATCTTTCTTATTATCAACCTCAAAGTGAAGGTGAGGTCCAGAAGAACTACCTCTACCTACATCACCTTTTGCTCCACCAGTTTGACCAAGAGGAACACCAGCAGGTATCCTTTGTCCTTTTCTTACAAGTATTTTATTTAAGTGTGCAAGTCTAAATTGTAATCCAAGAGATGGTGCCCATGCATCAACAACATTTCCGTAACCGTTTCCTGGTCCTCTTCCATGCAATCCTGCAAACACAATTTCAACATCAACATCCAATGCAACATATGTTCCCACTGGTGTTCCGATGTCAATACCCTTGTGGTCTGGTCTGCGCGGAGATCTATATGGAGATGTTACTGGGAAACCACTGATCAAATCATCATAATTTGTTCCAGTCGTAGATCCTTTCTTTTTTATAATGCCAGGTAAATTTTGACCTGTACTTCCAAGTTGTGGTTGTTGAGGAACTGGGGGTGTTAATGGTGTTTGTTGAGGAACTGGGGGTGTTGATGGTTGTGCTTGTTGTGGTGTAAGTTGTGATTGGATTTGTTGTGCTTGTGTACTACCAGCACGTGCAAATATATTCAAAAGATTTGTTGGTCCTTGAGTAGGATTAGGCGAAGATGTTGAAGATGGTGTTAATAGTGTTTGTTGAGTTGTGGAGGATTGTGAACCAAAAGCCTTTCTCAACGCCTTAGTGAATTCAGTGCCCGAAGTTCCAAATCCATCACGGGTTGGATCCTTCGTCATGTTACTGTCTAACCAGTTTGCTGCATTAGCCCAACCTTGATTGTGAGCAAATCCTAGATACGTAAGTCTTTCAATTCCACCTGATTTTTTATATCGTGTTGATCCTCTTGGTCCTGAAAGATATCCATCATTTGCTGCAGTATAAGCCAGAAACATATCCTCTTGGAGTTGAGCATCATTTCTAAATTGTTCTCTTGAAGGGACGGGAATTCCTAAAATTCTTGCAGCATCTTTCTTTGAATCTTCACCCATTTGATAACGACCATCATGACGTTGATCAGTCCCCCCAATCACCCTATAAGATTCTTTCAAACTAAATCCACTAGTCTCAATTGAAGCAAGTGTATCCTTATAAGTTTTCCACTGTGATGCAGTAATACGTAATTTACTGTATAGATTACTTGCTTTGGATGAAGGCATCAATGTTGAATTATAACCTTGAGGGGATCTCCCAGAAGATGTTGGTCCTGATGGTGTTTCGGAAGGATATAATTTCTTATAACTCTCAGGAGATTGCCACCCATAATTATCACCTGCCCAAATTACAGGTTTTCCACCTAAAATAGCCTTAGTTCCTACTTTACGTTTTACATTTTCATTCTTTTTGTTATTTTTCTTATCATCCTTTTTGTCAACTTCACCTGGTTTCATAGGATCATCACTGAAAAATGCTTTTGGAATGTTCATCACGGCACTGAATATAATTTTTATCAAATTGGGTTCAAGAAATTCCATATCGTTTATACCAAAAGGATTGAATGGAATATAAAAACTAGTTTTTGGAAGACTTTCATATAATCTTCCAAATCCTTTTTTAGCCCAATCTTTTATCATTCTAGCATACTTAGCACCTTCAGTTAAGGCATTAGTCATATCCTCCTTTATTTTTTTACCAACTTCTCCAACTCCACCACCTTTAAACGCAATATAAAGAAGTTCACCTAGATATTTTCCAATATATTCACCAACAATTCCACCAAGAATTGCTCCAAATCCAACAGTGGCACCACCAACTAAAGCAGCACCAAGAGCACCACCAGCAAAAGATCCAATCGATGTGAAAAAAGTTTTAGTAAGATTTCTGTCTGGTTCACCATCACCATCAGCATCTTCAAAGTATGTTTCAAGTGCAACGAGTAATGGTCCAATGAGAGGTGCTCTACTCAGAGCTCTTTTACCAAATTTTAGTGCAGGACTAACAGTTCTCGATACTCCTCTTAAAGTTTCTCTTCCACCTCTTCCAATGACCCTTGTTGCAAGACGACCAGGAACATTTTTAAGACCTCTAGATGTTAAAGAACTTCCTTTAATACCTCCAGCAAGATTTCCTGCTTTTGGAACAGTTGGTTGAGCAGTTTGTGAGAGGGCCTGACGTGCCTTACGTGCTTGTTCTAATTGAAATCCACCAGCACGAGCTTGTCCAGGAGCACGATATCTATCAGGAGATCTATAACCAGATTTACTATCTCCTAAAGTACGTCCAAGATCACCAACTCTACTTACTCCAGGTTTTGAAAGAGTTCTTGAAATTTGAGAATCTAATTTTCTTAATTTCTCTAATTCCTTCAAACGTTTTCTGGCATTTTTTACATCATCCGTTCTTGTATCAATTCCGCTAAGTCTTGCTGCAGCTGATGCAAGTTTTTTAGCCTTATCGACAATTCCTTTAAAAAAAGTAAATATTTTTCCATTACCACCGAGTAATCCTTTAAAACCTTTTACTAAAGAACCACCAATTCCTTTTACAGCTTTTGTTGCAACACCAACAACAGATTTAAATAAATTTGGAATTGCTTTAAATCCCCTACCAATGGCATTTACTAAAGAACCAAGAGCAGCTTTAGCTAATTTAAAACCATAAAATAAATTTCGAACATTTCCAAGTCCTTCAGATAATGATTTAAATAATCCTTTTGGTTTTCCATTTTCATCAACATTACCTTTTAAGAAAGATATTAATCTTAAAAGACCAGCTCCAAGAAAGAAATTTAAGAGAGCATCAAAAATATTAAATTGTTTTGCCTTTGATACAGCTCCACCAACAATCCCACTACCGGGTTTTTCTGTTTCTTGTTCTTCTTCTCTTTTTCTTTTCTTTTCCTTTTCTAATTTTTTTCTTCTCTTCTCTTCCGTTTTCTTCTTTTGATTATATTGTGATAATACAAGTGAATTAAGTGTCGAAGTCAGATTTACAATGTTATTGAGTTGTTTCTCAATAACATCAGTTCTTGATTCAGTTTTTGATACTTTTGATTTTGTTGGAGTATCTACAATATCTGGTTTTTCATCTATCTTTTTGATAGGAACCAGAGCAGATGATATTGGTCTTACTTCAGTTTTTGAGGCACCCTCTTTCACAATGGCACTAGATTTCTTCTTAGATTTTCCTCTTATAAAATCTTTTGCTTTACTCTTTACAGCACCTTTTACAGCGTTTTTAGCCGTTGACTTTACAATACTGGAAGTAGCTACTCGGAGAAGAAGTGGTAACACCATGATTAATTACCTACTATGTTGTATATTGCTTTAACGACGATAAGTTCAGGATTGTTTACATCTGTAGAACTAAATGATGGTGCTTGTTTTTGATTAGCCCCAGAACCACTAAGAATTGGACTTTTTTGTGAACCTCCACCAGCAGAAGGAATAGGAAGTGGAATTACTCTACTTCTACTACTAGGTGGTGTAATAGTCCTACTTGGAGGTTGTGGTGGTCTTACTTGTGCTGGTGGTTGTGCTGGTGGTTGTGCTGGTGGTTGTGCTGGTGGTCTTACTTGTGCTGGTGGTCTTACTTGTGCTGGTGGTTGTGCTGGTGGTTGTGCTGGTGGTTGAGGTGTTGTTAACATCCTCTCTGTCAGTTCTTCAGGTGTTAGGAAACCATCTGGTGTCCACATACCAGCACCAGGTTTAGCATTAGGAGTAGTAGATTTAGGTGATGTAGATGGTAGTGTTGGATTAACTTTTTTAAATCCTTTTTCCCACTCAAATTTAGTGACTTGTTCACCATTTTTATTAAAGTATTTCACCATAGGCGTCTGGAAAATACTCCTACCGGCCACAATACTACCCACACCTGGGACACTAATTTTATCCCCACTACCAGGTTTCAACTTTTTAAATTCGTCATGGGCTTCTTTAGAGGTGGTTATCACACTTCCTCCACTCTTATCATTAAGATTATCACCTACACTTTTATTATTAGGATCAGCTCCTACACCTTTTGCGATAGCATCAGCAATATCTTTAGCAAAGTTAGTGAACTCTGGTGTGGATGTAAAATCATTTCCGTATTTCTTTCTCCAATACTCCATGATACCTAACTCAATAAGAGTTGCGGGTGTTTTGCCAGACAGATTGACAGTAAGATTACCTTGACTATTTTCTTCAAAGTCACCAAGATCAGGATTTTTTGACTGGAAGGATTTCAATACATCGGCAATAGATTCAGCCAAAGCAGCATCACCACTATCACCCTCACCAGTGATAGTCATGAACCCTGTTCCAACTTGCTTACCATACGTGGGATTGTTGGGGTTATAGTCAATACCAGCATCGAAGTGGATAGGTATGATGTTGACACCCTTCGATGCCATATTTCTGATATATCTGTCATAAGTTTGATAGTCACCTGCCATCTCTGGTGTATAAATTTTTGTTCTTACTCCAAGCTCTTCTAGTCTCTGTTTAATAATACGAACAGCAGGGTCCTGACCTTTCCTCTCCTCACCCATCGCACCAGTCTGGTTAGACGCTACAAAGGTATTACCGTTAGGTGTGTCAGGAATGGTTCTAGCCTTTTTAGTGTGGTCTAGTGGAATGAGGACATCAAATGGAGCACCAGCAACTATACCACCATCCTTATATCCAGGAATACCGACATTTCCCATACGAGGTATATTAGTGCCTCCAGCTTCTTTATTCATAGAAAGAAGAGTATCAGCACCATAGGCATCAACTGCCTTCTTACTCATTACAATTTCACCAGGTTGTGCTGCAATGAGTTGAGTGTCGGGACCCATTCCAGTAATGGTGATTCCAGAATCTTTATTTACATCTCCACCACCTTGATAAGAAATATTTTGAATATTAATCACTTCACCACCACCAGCCAATTGTTGAGCTGGTTGGCTACTAGATGATTGTGGTTGAGCTGGTTGGCTACTAGGTTGTTGAGGATTTTTAGCATCAGGTCCAGTTTCTGGATTTGGGTCTGGTATTCTTGGAAGAATTTTATCCGGAACTTTTACAGGATCAATGGGAGTAAAAATATTGTCATCAGGTTGTTGACCAAAAAGACTCCTAACAGAATTCAAAGTATCTTCAATTTTTTGTCCTATATTATTGATTTGTGATATTACAAAATTAACAGCATCATAAAAGGGAGATATTATTTTTTTAATCTGATCCTCTATACCTTTTATAATTCCATTTGTCCAATCAACTATTCTATCAAGATATCCCATTGGATCCTTGAGAATATCAATCAATCGTAAGAGACCAGAACCAATAAGAAAAGAACTAAGAATTTCTATAATTCTTTCAATGAATCCTTTTACAGGTTTTGCAATTTTGTCAAGAGTTTTTGCAAACTTATTTTCTTTTGGTGTTTCCGATTTTTCTTCTCTTACTCTCTTTTTAGTTTTTTCAGCAGCAATTCTTTCTTTTTTCTCTTGTTTGGATTCAAGTTCAACTTGTTTTTCTATAGTGGAAATGATTCCTTCTAAATTCTTTTCTACTTTTGATAAGGCAGGGACGAGAGATCTTTCTACAAATGTCTTTAAATCTTCAATTGAATCTGTCTGTTTTTTATCTTCTTCTTTCTGATCTTCCTTTTCCTCTTCTTCCCTTTTTAAGTTAACACCAGGAAGAAGAGGAGTTACTTGAGCCTTTTGTGGTTTTGTTTCTGATTTTTGTGGTTCTTCAGTAAAAGATTCTACAGATATTTTCTTCTTTCTAATCTTAAATCTACCAGTTTCTGACTTAACTCTTTTATATTCATTTGTGAGAAGTTCTACTTCTTCTGTTGGCATTTGACTATCAGTCATTCTACCAGCAATCATCTTCTCTTTGAGAAGAGTTTTATAAGTTCCGTAGTCAATACCTACTACATCATCTAAACCAAGAATATTTAAAATTCTCTCATCTACTTCTTCATCAACTAGTTCTTCATCTCTTGTTGGTTCATATGTAACAAGAGCACTTGATTTATCTTCTGGTTTATCTTCTACTTTTTCTTTGACTTCTTGTATACTTTTGAGAAGATCATCAAGACCTTCTGGAATGGTTTCTTCCTCATTATTTTCATTTCCCTTAACTTCATTCAAAAGGTCATCAAGACCTTCTGGAATAGTTTCTTCCGGAGATTCAGTTACAACACTTTCTTCACTCTCCGCAATAAATACATCAGCCATTTCGGAAAGATCATTAGTTCTTCCTTGTGAAATGGCATTATCAATCGAACTCTGTTCAGATTCACTTAAAGAGTTGTAATACTTTGAGAGCAAATTTATTTGCTCATCAGACAATTTACTGGCACGTTCTTTACCAAGTTTGAACTCGTAAGCTTTTCGTAAATTACGTCGTGCCATTTCGTTGTTTTTGTTTCAGTTCTTCTTCCTCAAGATGCTGTTGAAGTAATATAACATAGATGTCACGTTCCCATGGCATCATATTTTCAATCTCAGTCAATGAATATTTATGGTACTGCATCAGAGCAAAATTTAATCTGAAGTAGTTCTCAAGATCCATATGGATCAATCCTATGCGAAAAAACTAGATAATCCCTCCAGAACGACACTACTCTTCACTTTTGTTTTTGGATTCACAACATTCAAAGTATGTGAAAGTTTAGGCATCGTCTCAAAAAACTTCTCAATCTGTTTGAACTGAAGAGAATTCATCTGTTCTAAGAATTCAATAACTTCTTTCTTTGAAACATCAGAAGTAGACCAAACTTCATCTTCATTATAAATCTTATCAATACAAGTAGAAATCAATTCAAATGATTGATCAATATTATTTCTTTGGTCAAAATCAAAATTATTCTTGATAAATTGATCGAGAGAAGGATACTTCATCTCCATCATTAAATTATCATCAAGTTTAATTTGTTTGTTATGATCTTCGTGTTCTACAACTTTAATATCATTGAGAGCAATAGTTACAGAAATTTGTGTCTCACCATCATCTGGTGCAATGATATTAACCTCAACCTCTTCACCAACTGATTTACCACGAATATTCAAGAACAAATATTCAATATCAAATGTAGGAAGTGTTTCTACTTTAATTCCTCTTGTCTGAATACAATTCTTAATAACAGATTTAATTGCTGTCGTAATTTCTTTTGTATCCTCACTTTCCAATGCAAGAACCAGGAGTTTTTCTTCCTTAACTAAAAATGGTCTATACTTAATCGTACTTTTTGTAGAAGGCAATTCCAACTCATATGTTGGTGTAGCAATTTTTGGTAATGGCATGATGTCTTGATAACAAGTTCAGTTGTTTTATTTATTTCAACTTATTAGCCATTTTTTCTTTGTTTTACATAACGAATATATGACATAGAAACTGTACATCTTAGTGTGTCACTTGGTGCATATGAAACTGGAGTTGCAATCATATTCAGTGGAAATGCTCTTACAAATTCATATTCTAAGTATCTTCTACTATTGTATCCTGGTCGATCTAAATCTTTCTCAAACTTACTAACAAAAACATTACTCTGATATCCAGTTCCACCAAGAGGATAATTCATTCTATGGTGAGCGTATTGACCTCTAAATTCATCCAATGGATTAACATTAGCGATGTAATCCATCCAACCATCAAACATTTCAATGACACCATAATCTCTACCAACATAGAAGGTAAAATCAGTGGTCGAATCATATAACCTTCTATATGCCATTTTCTCACTCACACCATGATAGTCATTTTCTTGTGAGTGTGTTGAAAATGAACTTCCAGGTAAAGAAGCTGATTCACATCTCAATTCAACATCTTCACCCTGACCAAAATAACTAAATCCCCTACTGCTTAAAAAACCAATAACAGAATCAGGTGGTGTCAATCTTACTTGATAAACAGATGTCTGAGCATTATGTAATAATCTACTTTTTATCTGAGAAGCTGAAAACCTATTTGGACTTGGTCCTGGCATCTATAAATACTCTTATTGATATTACTATGTATATGAAATGCCGAAAGATAGTAAATGGCATCAAGGAAAATTTCACCCACAGAATCCAAACAAATATCTAGGAGATCCTAATAATATTGTTTATAGAAGTTCTTGGGAATTACATTTTCTTCAATGGTGTGATAGAAATGATAATGTTTTAGAGTATGCCAGTGAAGAATTCTCAATTCCCTATGTTTCACCCGTAGATAATAGAGTTCATAGATACTATCCTGATGGTTTTGTTAAGGTTAAACATTCAAATGGTGAGATAAAGAAATATATTGTTGAAATTAAACCTCTGAGACAAACTCTAGAACCAAAAAAACCTTCTAGAGTAACTAAAACTTATATCAATGAAGTGAAAACATATGCTGTAAATCAAGCTAAGTGGAAATATGCTCGAGAGTTTGCAGAAGATAACTCTTTAGAGTTCAAAGTTCTTACAGAAAACGATTTAGGTATCAAACCTTATGGACAAAGAACAAGAAGAGTATCTAAGAAACGAAACAGATAGAACAGAGAAATTAATAGACATATTATCAGGAACAACAGACCCTGATGATATGATGCTTACGATCATAGAAACTCTGACAGATACTGTTGTTGTCCCTGATGTTGGTAGATATTATACATTCATATATAAACCCATCACTCCAAGAATAGAATATGATGAACATCCACTAATCGCTTGTGTTGGTCTTTTCAGATGGGGATTTAGAGGAATAAATTATCACTGGGGAGATTATAGAAATTATAGATGGACAGAAGTCATTGGAAATCTTCATGTAGTTTATCCTATGGAATTGGAAGATTTAAGGTCAATTCCATATCAAAAGTTCAAGATAAATAACTAAACTAGACCAGTTTTATGCATATCAAATGGCAGAAGTAAAACAAATAACTACATGGAATGGTCTGAGAGTCGAAATTGGAACTGATCCAGCCACAGGAAATACAACTTGGAGAGATCCAACATCAGGTACAATATGGGCAACTTCTGCTGGATCAAATAATCCTGCAAAAAATTGGGAATTTCCAAATGAAACTGAATTTGTAAATGCTTATAATTCAAGACCAGGTGCAACAAATCAATTAACACCACTTGAATTTTCACAACAATTTCTCTTCGGAAATACTCCAGGTGCTACAGGTATTGGACTTGGTAATTCTGGAACTGCTCTCGGTAATGAAGTAAGAACTCAAATTCTTAACAGTGATGCTAATTATGATGGTATCGGTGATGCAGAAAATATAAGACAATCTCACTTTAATAGTCGTATTCCTGGAGTAACAAATCGAACCACAGGGGAAGTTATTAATAGTGGAGGAACACCAGTTGCAGATCCTAATATAGGAGGACTTTTCCAAACATTAGAAAATGGTTCTCCGTTTGATTTAAATCAAAACTTTTTCGATCAAAGTGGAGATATAGGATCTCCTTCTACTGTTCCAGATAGTACTTTTTTTGGAGATGGTTCAGAGTTTGATTTAAATCAAAACTTTTTTGATCAAGGTGGGGCTGGGGGAGCTCCTGCAAGTAGTGGTGGTGGAGGTCGTTTAAGTTATCCATTAAATGATCCTGTTGGTTTAGATTATATAAAAATTGACATTATCAAATACATACCTTCTCTTAGTGCAGGAGGTGGGCAAGGAAGGTATCGAAATTCACAAAGTCAAGGAACTATCTACTTACCAATGCAACCAGCTTTAAGTGAAACAACTTCTATTAATTGGGGTGGTGACACCTTAAATGAATTAGAAAGAACAGCCTCTGATGTTATTATGGGTGCATTGGGAGCTGCAGGACAATCACAAGGTATTAAACAGGCATATCAAACTATGATTGATACCTTTAAAAGAGCCGGACAAGATGTTTCGGGATATTTGAATGAACAAAATCTAGAAGATTTTGTAAAAGCCTATTTTGCTGGAAAAATAGTCGGTACTAATGTAACGGGAAGAAAAACTGGACAGGTCATTAATCCCAATCTTGAGTTGTTATTTAATGGCCCTCGACTTAGACAATTTAAATTCAACTTTAAACTTACTCCTAGAGAACCAGCAGAAGCTCAAGTAATTCGTGATATTATCTTAACACTTAAAAGAGCTTCAGCACCAAAGAAAACTGAAGGGAAACTTTTCTTGAAATTTCCAGATATATTTAAATTAGAATATATTTATCAAGGAAGTGGGCAACATCCATTCATGCATAAATTTAAACCATGTGCACTAACAAATCTCAGTGTCGATTACACACCTGATGGTTCTTATATGACTTATAAAGATGTTCCTTCTATGACAGCATATAATTTATCACTAAGTTTCGGTGAAATCGAACCAATTTATGAAGAAGATCAAACATCCGGTATGGGGTACTAAAAATGGCTAAACCTTTTTTCAGATATGTTCCAGATTTCGATTACGTTAGCCGTCTTCAGGGAGCTAAACGTATTGGAGATTATGTCAGAGTCAAAAATCTCTTCAAGAGACTTCAAGTAAGACCAGACATCTTTAATGATGCTTCTTATTTTACAAAATATACAATTATTGGAGATGAAAGACCAGATAATGTAGCCTTCAAGGTGTATAATGACTCTAACTTTGACTGGTTAATTATGATGTCAAACAATATTGTTAATCTTGAAACCGAATGGCCATTGACTCAACAATCTTTCTATAATTATCTCATCTCAAAATATGGAGATGAAGAAAAAATATACTCTTCTCATCATTATGAATCAAAAGAAGTGAAGAATTCACAAGGAAGAGTTGTTCTTCCAAAAGGTTTAGAAGTCCCTCAGAATTATTCTATAACCTTTTATGATCCAGGAACAAATACCGAAAGAACAGCTACTCAAATTACTGATGAAGTCACAAATTACATTTATGAAGAAAGACTTCAGAATAAAAGAAGAAATATCTATGTTCTAAAAGATCAATATATTAATCTTGTTCTTGATGATATGGACAACCTCTTACCATATGAATCAGGAAGTTCTCAATATGTCTCCAGTAAAGTTGTAAGAGGAGATAATATTAGACTTTATTAAAAAGAAAAGAGT
>Ga0208898_1000320_pt1 | contig 37605 bp, 50 predicted proteins | sample VirMetDEL_Mar_4_FD_184513 | JGI IMG/M metagenome (GOLD analysis project Ga0208898, IMG submission 184513) | Aqueous microbial communities from the Delaware River and Bay under freshwater to marine salinity gradient to study organic matter... | ecosystem: Environmental > Aquatic > Marine >... | reverse complement strand
GCCAGAAATCTCCAGCAGGTTCTGCGGCACGCCGGAGGGCATCGCCTGACCCGTCTCACGGACGGTGCAGGAGTACCCGCTCGGCAGCACTGCATCGAGCGCCGTCTTCATGTCGTCGACCATGTTAGCCGGCGTGCGACCAGCGGCCGACGTCGTCGTCGCCTCGCAGATGCCCTTGAGACGCACCGTGTGCGTGTCGTTTAGGGCGGTCGTGGTGCCGTCAAAATCGACGTAGGAGAGCTGGCCCGACGTGGTCTTCGCGCGGACACGCACCGGCACGCGCGTGCCGTTCTTCTCGATCGAAGCGAGCATGAAGTCGCTGTCTGCCGCCGCCGCCACCAGCGTCTGGACGATGCGACACCGAGAGAGGGCGAGGTGCGTTGCCGGGCCGAACTGCACCTTGGTCGAGGCATTGACGGCTGCCGTGATGGGCAGCGCGACATCCTCAGCGCCAACGCGCTGGAACGGGCTGAACTTCTTGAGGCTGTTGCGCATGTGCGCCTCCGTTTGAGGGGGTGGCCCCGCCTAAGCAGGGCCACCCGTCCCCGTTCCTGAGCTGGTCTACTTGACCGTGCCGCTCACGTTGATGCCGTGGATGACCGCGTGCTTGTTCAGGGCTTCGATGCCCATGTTGCCGCGCCACTTGTAGATGCCGCGCACCTTGTCCTGACCACCAGTGCCACCAGTGAGCAGGCTCTTGAGCACGCCGCCCTTCTCATCCCAGTGCCAGTCGTCCTTCGTCGCCCAGCCGAGGGCTTCGGTGTCGAGGCAGAAGATGGTGCCGTAGGGGCACTTGGCGTCGGCCAGCCAGTCCAGCTCGCGGCCAGACGAGAACTGGAGGGTCTTGTAGCCGCCGTTCACCTTCTCCGGCTGGTACATCGTCGACGCCTGAATGTCGGCGATGTACTCGCGCTGGACGCTGTGGTGGCTGACCAGCAGGTTGGTGCGACCGTTGCCGATCTCCTCGACCTGCTGGATGACCTCGTGGACCTCCTGCTCGTTCCACTGGCCGCCACTCTGCTTGACGAGCGGACGCCAGACGTAGTCGCCACCGGGGGTCGTCTCCACGTCGCAGAAACGTGACAGGTAGTTCGCGCTGGACGTGCTGTAGTTGCCGTCCTGCACGAAGCTGTAGAGCGTGCCGAGGCCGTTGATGCCCTTGTCGTACTCGTGGCCGCTCAGGAGCTGGTTGTCCGGCGTGCTGGCGAGCACCAGCGCGTCGTTCGCTGCGGGGTTGTGCGGAATGGCACCACGCACCGCCACGGTGATCTGCTGCGCCGAGTAGTCGATGCCGGTGATCTCACCGAAGCCCAGCGTCGCACCGGAGTTCAGCTCCGAAAGCGTACCCCACGCCAGCACCTGTCCCTTCTCGAGGTAGCGGGCACCGCCGATGGACTGGCCTGACGGGTCGGCGTAGCCGAGGGGCCACTTGACGTTGATCGTCGCCACGCCACCCGCAACCGATGGCGCGCCGTCGACAAACGCCATCACGGCGTTCAGCGAGCCGTAGCCGCCGCCGATGGCGGACGCGATGCCGATGCCCGTCGCGTACTGCGTCAGGGCGGTCGCGGTGGGGATGGGCTTCGACTGCGCCTGCGCCGGGAACATGTAGACGTAGGTGCCGAAGCGCGTCATCACGTCGCGCACGACACCCTTCGTCTCAAGGTCCAGCGTCTTCTTGAAGCCGCCACGGTCGGTCTTGACCCGCATGATCTCCTCATCATGCAGCTCGATCGCGCTGTAGAAGCTCGTGTAGGCCAGAGCCCCCTGCGTGACGCCCTGAAAGCCCGCGTAGGGCACAGTGTCGTTCACGCCACGGAAACCCATGCCGTGGTTCCGTTGCGTGTGCAGAGCGAACACGCCCTTACGACCCTCCCACTTCACCGAAGACAGCTTCTTGATGCGCTTGTAGAGCTCGTTGTGCTCCGGCAGCGTCTTGAGCATTTCCGGGTTGTAGAAGTCCTTGAACAGCCCGTCGAAACGGGCAAGCAGCTCGCTGGAAATCGCCATGTTCCTTTCTCCAAACGTCAGCGTGTTGCCAGCGACGCCGACTCTACGTTACGGGTTGTGCGGCTGCAAGCCGCAATCCCTAGTCCTCTCCAAAGACCTTGTCGAGGTAGTTGTCGACCTCACGGTCAAACTCCTCCTTCGACATCTTTTCGACCGGCTTCGACGGGCGCAGCCCGCGTGATCCAGAACCGGGCGCGCCGCGCGCCGATGAGCGCCGCTTCATTCCCGTGCGCGAACGGTCCTTACCCCCGCTAGACGGTGGGGGCGGAGGCGCGAACCGACCGCCCAGCTCGCTCGCAGAACGCTCGAAGATGCTGTGGATCAGGCGGATAGCGTGGTTGCCAGCCTCCTGCGTGTAGCCGTGCTGGTAGAAGGCGTCCTTTGCAGCGCTCCACGCCGCTTCACGGACCACCTGCGGAACCTTGCCGCCGAACTTCCTCGCGAACTGCGACTCGTAGTGCTTGAGCCCGTTCTCCATCGTGGTTCTGGCCCACTGCTGGAGCGCCTGCTGGTGCTGGCTCTTGCGCTGCGTCTCCTCGCGATCCGACATCTGGCGCTTGAGTTCATCTAGCTCGCGACGGACGCGCTCGGCCTCCATGTTGGCTTTGGTCGCCACGTCGTATGGGTCGTTGAGGTCGAGATCCTTGTAGGGGTCCTCCGGCTCCGGCTCCGGCTTGTCCTGCTTGAGCATGCTCGGTAGCTGCTGGAACATCTGGTTCATCTGCGACAGCGAGCCCGTAAGCTGGCTGATCTGCGAGCGCATGTCCGCGAGCTGCTGATCACGCGCGGCCAGCTCGGCGCGGTAGTCGTAGCTCGAATCGCCACCGGGCTCGCTCTCGTCTGGCGGCGAGAACAGGCCGGCGCTGTCGTCGTCCCCCGAACCCTCACCGTCTTCGTCTACGGGGAAGCTGCCGCCACCCTCGTTGCCATCCTCATCGCCACCCGACTCCGGCGCGCCGCCGCCGCTGTCGTCCTCGCCGAAGTCGCGGTCCAAGATGTCGTCAAAGTCCACGCTGTCGGGCGCTGTTGCCATGCTCATGATACTGCTCCGTTGCTCATGCCGGCCGCCTCAAGGGTTGGTGCGGCTGTGGGCGGAACTTGCGACAAAGCGTCGTTGCCGGGCAACCCCTGCCCAGCCTCCACAATGTCCAGCTCCGGTGTGTCCACTTCTGGTCCAGACGGGGGCTCCATCGGCCCGCCTGCTCCGGGTGGTTGGGTTGATGGGCCGCTCAAGGCAGCGACGTGCTGCTGAACGTGCGCATGGAACGCCTGCTTGATCTGCTCTGGCGCATCGTACCACTCCTTCTGCTTCATAAAGCGAACGTGCGCGTCGATGTGGCAGATGTGGTCCTCGTGGGGGCGGGCAACGACTGCCTCGCCGTTCATCAGCGCGTCGTTCTCGTGCCGCGCCCTGTCTCGGTCCAGATCGTCTGTGCCGTATGCTTCGGCCAGATCGCCAAACTCGAGTAGGCTGCGAGCCTCGTTCGGATCGCTGATCAGGCCCGTCTGGTACATGCTGACCACGACCTCGCGGCGCGCGTCCCGGTTCAGCGGCAGTCGCTGCGTGATCTCGAAGTCGATGTCACGGATGTGAATGTCGCTGACCTTGATGGCCTTGATCTCGTGCTCGTTGTTTGGACCAACAGCCTCACGGAGGTAGTCATCACTCGACATCGTCCGCGCTGCGATAAGCACCTTGCGTGCGACGAGCTTCAACGCCTCGTTCTGGATCTTTGCCGACGGTGCCTGCTTCTGAGCGTCCTCCTCAGCTTGGAAAGCGAACGCTCGTCCCGACTGACTAGCTGGAGCGACGCCCATCGCCGGGTCGCTAACGCCAAGGACGGCCTGCAAGTCTTCTCGAGCCCGGTTGCCGAGTGCGACCACCGACTCGCTTGGTCCGGGCATCTGGACAAACTGCGGTGGGACGCGGCCTTGCAGGTAGGTCAGCACCTCAGCCGGCGCGTTTGTCGGCGGCGTGAACCCGCTATCCTTCGCAGCCAACCACTTGCCGTGAGCGGCAGTGTCCCGTTGCTCCGCAAGGATGGACTCATTGATGTTGATGCTGCGCTGCACCTCGATGGCGTCTTCGGTGGTCGTGTAGCCGAAGGGATCGCCGACGCGCTCGAAGTTCACAACGCCGACGATCGGCACGCCGATGGCCGGCAGAGGCCCGTGCTCAAGCAGCTCGTTGCCGGCGACCGCGATGTAGAGCCCGTCCGGGTGAGCAGCGTTGGGCCGCATCCACAGCTCATGAACGTGGACCATGTCCTGATGGAGGACGTTGCGCACGTTGTTGAACGAGCCGTAGTGGGCTTCGTACCGGGGCGGCTCCGGGCTGACGGCCTTGCCGAAGTCCTCGTACACGTCGTCAACGTGCATGATGCGGCTGTGAATGATCCACCGGGCCTTGTTCACGTCGGAGCATCCCGGCTGCGGGAACACTTCCCAAGGCGGGATGACGTCGATGTACGGACGCAAGCCAGCCTCACCGCTTGCGTCCGCAGGGAAGGCGTCCGACTCGTTCGCGAAGTCGACAGACACGCGCATGTAGCCGATGCCGCAGACCTTCCGGTGAAGCGTGTAGTTGATGTTCTGCGACGACATCTTCGACGCCGACCACACCGACTTCAAGATTAGCTCTGCCGCTCGAGCACGGTTGCGGTCTTCCTCGCTGGATGAGGCGGGTGTGGCTCGAGGCCGGGGGTCGTTGGCCGTCTCACGAGCAACCATCACGATGAGCGGGTTGAACAGCAGGTTGCGCGTCTCGCGTCGGTCATGCGACTGCTTCTTCACCACAGCCTCGTAGAAGCCGTCGCTGTCCCGACGCCACCACTGCTGGCCGAAGATGAACTGGAAGCGCATCGCCCACGCGGACGTCCACGGCTGCCGCCACTCATTCGAGCGGTCCCACAGCTCTTGAACGAACATCACACGGTCGGTGTTCGTGCGCAGCTTCCGCTGCGTCACCGCTTTGGCAGACTTTCGGTCCACGCTACCTCGGCATGTACGGGTTCATGTACGGGTTCGCTAACACACTGGCCTGCTGGCTCAACTGCATGTTCGGTAGCTGCTGGCCGACGCCATAGGTTAGTTCCTGAGCGATCGGCGGCTGCTGGCCGACGCCATAGGTTAGACCCTGATAAGTCGGTGGCGGCGTGGCGCTCGGCTGGCCGATGGCCTGACCAAAGCGACGGTTTTCTCTGGCAGCCTGCTTTCTGCGCTCTGCGATGTCTGCCAGCGGTTGGACAGCCGCCAGCCCGTAGCTCTGCGCGATGGCAGAGGACTGGCCGGCCGTCTCCGGGTTGAGCATGGCGTTCGCCGCATTTCCAACGGACCCACCGATAGCAGCCCCAAGCTGCGGGTTGCTCGCGTAGGACCCGATGGCGGCACCCGCGATGGGGCCAACAGCCGCAAGGCCGTGACCAAGATAGTATTTCCAGTCGCGTCCACTGCCCTGCGGTACAGGTGGTGGCTCTGGTCGGAACGGCATGGGGGACTCCTACTTCAAGATGGGCTCAGGCTGGCGCTGGTTGTAGTTCCCTGTCACGCGAATGTCCGGAGTCGCACGCGGGCCTACCTCCTCAGACAAGCCTGCCTCTGTGGGGGGCGCTGTAGCAAGAAGCTCCCCTGACCTCGAGCCGTCGAGGCTCAGCCCGTAAGGGCTGCCGCTCTCGTCGTCGAAGCTGAGGCTGAACTTGCGAGCGGCCCTGCCCGTGCGTGCTGAGCGAGCTATCAACACGCTGTTGGCAAGCCGCTCGTACTGAGACAACGCCTCAGCCTCCGTCTCCTCGTGGTTGACCAGCATGCCGAACTGAGTGCGCTGCTCAGCCGTGAAGCCTTTGCGCTGATACCACTCCTCAAGTGGCTGTGCTCGGCGCTGCGCTGCATCAGCCAGCTCAGTGCGGCTCATCCCGAAGTTCTGCTCGAGCTGCGTTGCGAAGCGGTCGTATGCGTCGTAGCCGGAAGCCGAGTTGAAGTCGAACTGGAACATCGGCCCGCCAGCCGTGACGATGAGCATCTGGTTGTTCTGCCAGTCCATCAGCGGGGCGAAGCGAGGTCCGCCACGCATCGCCGACTGTCCTGCGTCGCGGCGTGCTTGCGCGATCAACGAGGTCATCTTCGCTGCATAGGCATCGCCGCTTGCCTCTGCTACACCAAGCGCCGTCAGGTATCCGGGCGGCGACACGCTGCTCGCAGGGCTCTCTGGGATGTCGTGCCTCGGTCGCGTCCGCGACGCCTTCCTGCGAACTCTGCGGGATCGAGAGGCGACGACAGGTGCCGGTGCAGGGCCGCTTGGTGCAGCCGTGCCGGATAGCGCGTTGCTAACCATGCTCGCCGCCCCGGCCAACGGGGACACCGCTTTCTTGACTTGGCCCGATGCGCCGGCAGCCGCATCAGACAGCAGGCTCTTGACTGCCGCGAAGGCATCGCCTCTCACGTCAAAATCAACCTGCTCCGCTGGGTTGCGCTGGGCCGCACGGCCATCAGCCATAGTCATGGCGGGCAAGACTAGGCCGAACGTTGGGTCTGGCGACTGATGCCGATGGGCGCGGCGGGCGGCAGCTTCGCGGGCAGCAGGCCGCAGGTTGGGGCGGCTAGGAGCGCTAGTCATCCCACCACTGTAGATCAAAGACGGGTCGTGCCCGGCACGGACCATGCCTTCCTCAATGACAGTGTACGGCACCTTGCGTCGGGCTTTGCTCGCGAGCCGGCGCAACACATCAGGATCATCGGTTTTCGAGAAAACCCGCGTTAGTGCAGAGACTTTGCGCTCATCGGGGTTCTGGACCAAGGACGGGTCGTTCCTTGTGTCGATCATGGCTTGTTCAATGAGGTGCCACGGTAACCATCCCTTTTTATAAAACCTTAGCGCCAGTCGTCGCTTCTCATCAGGACCATCAGCTTCGCGAAGGTTGAATCTTAGGGCGAATGCCCAGTCTTCGTACTTGTCATCCGACATCACTAGTCCTCCAAAGCCCGAAGCATTTCTTCCTCAAGCTTTTTCTCGTCGACAGGCGGGCGCGACGGCAAGGGTGGTGCGGGTGCAGGTGCTGGCGCAGGCGCGGAAGGCTGCTGCATCGGGGTCATCATCGGCGGGTACGCAGGAGTCATCTGCGGCACGGGCTGCGATCCGCCAGCCAAGCTCATCATGCCTCCGGCACCAGCCAGACCAGAGGCAAGCCCAATCGCCCTTTGCGACGGCCCCGGGGCCATCGGGGCGATGTCCGGTGCCTCAAACCCACGCGCGAGGTCTGGCGGACCCTCGGTGTGGATATATCGCCTGCCGTCATACCTCTGTGGCGGCATGTTGAGGGGTGTTGCCGTCTCGCGCATCGACGCGACGGGCATCAGGACATCGTCCTGCGCATCAAAGATGAGTGGATTTGGCCCTACACCGCTTCTCCAGATCATGGACGGATGCGCCTGCGGCGGCGGAGCACCGCTCATAGGCGGGTGCTGGTACGGAGGGGGAGCCGGAGGGGCGTTTAGCCGCTCCTGCCCGCGCCGGAACGCCTCTGCGGCCACACGGTCTTCGTGCGTGGGGGCTGGCAGGGCTCGCATATTGGGGTCGATTCCAAGGCGCGCCATGTGCTGCTGGCGCATCTGCTCCTGAGCGCGACGGAAGGCAACCTCAGCCGAGTAGTCGGCCAGTGTCGGAGCTGGTAGGGCCGGCAGTGCCCCGGCCGGAGCCGGAGCCGGCGCTGGTGCGAGAGCCGGCGGCTCTTGCATCAAGCTCCGCTGAGGCGGCATCTGCGACATCTGCGGAGCAGGGGCGGGCGGAGGAGCGGGCGCAGGAGCGGGGGCCGGGCGGGCCGGAACCGGAGCTGGTGCGGGGGCCGGAGCTGGTGCGGGGGCCGGAGCTGGTGCGGGGGCCGGGGCCGGCGGCTCCTGCATCAGGCTCTGCTGAGGCGGCATCTGCGACATCTGCGGAGCAGGGGCGGGCGCGGAGGCTTTCTCTGCCACGTCGGCGACCTGAGTCATCAGGCCGGACTGTCGATCGGCCATGGAAGCTCTGGCCTCCAGCGCCTGCTCGATCGTCGCCTCGTCAATCCCTTCGGCACGGGCTGCGGCAGCGAACTCGTCGTCTGGCAGATCCAAGATGGCGAGTTGCGACTCGGTCAGCCCATCAGATGATGCAGGCGCGGGCGCAGGCGGAGGTGCAACAGGCTCCGGTATAGATGAGGGTGTCGTTTTGATGCTGTCGGCGCTGGGACTCGTTCTTGCCGTTTGAGCCTTCGCCCTCGCCTTGGCCTTCGCGTTGTATGCCTTGCGTGCCTGCTCGGCCTCCAAATCCAGCGCGGCAAACACCGAAGTCTCGTCTGACGTCGCTTTGAGCTGGATGCCCTTTTCCGGCTTGATACCGAGTGCGTCGGTCAGTTTTTGAGATCGGGCAACCTTCGCGCCGGCAGACCGCATCTCCTCCAGATCCCAAACATCCACAAGCTCGGCAAGCAGCTCGGCGTCACCGCTCACCTCCTCTGCCGACGTGATCATGTCCTCGACGTCGGCGGGGTCTACACCTGTCTGCTTGGAGTAAGCCTTGATGACGTCCGGGTCGTAGTCACCCATCGCACGCAAACTTTGGATGAACTTTTTGAGTGCAGGGCTTCGCTCGAGCACGCGCGTGGCCTGCTTGATCATCAAGGGGGTGGCCACGAAGCCAGCGCTGAGAGCGCCAAAGGCCGACCCTTCCGCACCAGCAAGCATCACATCCTGCTTCTTGCCGGTGACGAGCTGGTCGCCAATAGCCCCGGCTGTCGCCGTTGCACCGCCGAGAGCCACCTCGCCAGCAGCGGCTACGGGCGGAGCAAGCCCGCCAAGCGCGAAACCCACCGGCAGAGCGGTCGCCCCAGCAACCCACGTTGCGGGGTATTCCTCCATGCTCCGACCAACACCCATGAGCGCAGCATCCGCCGTCGGGTCGATGAACATGCGGCCACCCGACCCGGAGGGGCGCGCGTACTCCGGGTAGAACGACAGGTCTATGTCGGGACCACCCTCCGGCTGCCCATCGCTGGGCAACCCGACAGGCTCCATCGTCTCACCGGGCGGTGGGGTCGCCTTCGGCGGGCGCGAGTAGATGATGTCGCTGCTGCGCCTGTTCAGCCCTCGGAACTTCTTGCGTGCCGCTGCTGTGCGTGGGTTCGCCATGTCTACACCTGAAAGGAGGGCGAGTTGTAGTTCGACATGGGCTTGCCGACCTCAACGGGGGTTGCTCGGATGGTTCGGGCTTCCTCGAGGCTGCGCAGACCGTTGACGACCTCAAGTGCTGTGTCGGAGCCAAACGCGACGACGAGCCGGTCAACTGCGTTCTGGTTGACCTGCGCGACACGCAGGTTCGCCTCTGCAAGCTCCCGCGCGCCGTCCATGATGGCCTGAGCCTCGCTTGCCCTCGACGACAGCTCCTTGCGCAGCAAGAGGTGCGTGAGGAGAGCCCCGATGGAGAGGCCGGCAACGAAAGCGGTGGCTGTGACTACCATAGGCCCATGTTCTCCCAGCTCTCGCTCAGCGACTTGCTCTCGGCTTCACTGGCGTCGTCGTCGTAGGACGAAGCAAAGTCCCACGGCGAACGGTACTTGGCCTGCAACGTGCCGTCCATGTCGTTCAGGCCGCTGTCGATGTCTCCGTCGTCGACGACGCACGCAGCGATGCCGGCCATCATGACGCCATCGTCGAAGCCGCCCGGTCCAGCCTCCTCCTTGCCGTTGGTTGTGTTGCGGATGATGCCCTCGAACTCCAGCAGGAGGTCGTGGTCGCGGAAGACGAGCATCCTGCGCCGCAGCTTGGCTTTCAGCGTGGAAAACATGTCCCGGCGCGTCAGCTCGTCCGTGAGCCATCCCGGCCGGTCGCGCGCGATGCGCCCCGTGGCGCTGTTGACCACCGGCTGGAAGTAGATTTTTGGGTATCCGCGCTGGAGCAGGCGCTTGACCGTAAGCTGGCCGTAGGCTCGGTTCAGCTCTGGTGCTGCGATGGGCCATCCGTAGAGCTGGCCGATCTCGTACATGAAGTCGGCGATGACGTCAGGGTCTTCTTGGCCGCTCCACACCGCCGACAGGTACAGCTTGGAGCCGCGCATCCGCCAGATGCCGATCCACGCCCTGTCATGGTCCTTGCTCTTTTGGCCTGACGCGATGTCTGCGGTCATGCAGTACCGCTCGGCCGGGTCGAACGACTCGTAGAGCCGCCAGTCGCCTTGGCTGTCAGGCACGAGCTGCACTTTGCCGCGCACACGGCGAAGCTGCATGCGGTGCGGGTCGCAGATGGCCTCTCTGATGTGTTGGAGATACGGAGACGTGAAGACCTGCGTGCCCGACATCAGGAAGCACGTCACGTCGTCGGGCGGGTACTCCTGCCTCGTCGTCTCGATGTCGCCGTCGTTGTTGTCGAGCAGCTTACCCCAGCCAAGCCACTGCTCGCACGTCAGGCCGTAGCGGTCGATCTGGTCGTCGTCGTCTTCCTCGAAGCCACCCTCGACCCGGAACTCGGTGCGCCGCGTCTCGCGCCACAGCCGCCACAGCCGCCGCTGCTCGGCGGTGGGCTTGACCCAATACGGCTTGTGCTCGTGCCACGGGACGAACCAAGGCGTGTAGCCGCGACCCATCTCGATCTCTTTCGGAGTACGGTTCTTCGCCTTCATGTAGGCGTCGTAGAACGCGCCCTGCCGACCGTTCGGGGTGCTCTCCCAGATGATGCCGGAGAACACGCCGGGCTCACGCTTGAGGTGGATGGACTGACGCGCGCCACGCAAGGTGATGCGCGGGTGGCTCCAGAAGGCGACCTCTGAGAAGTGCGCGAGCTGGTTTGACTGCGAGCGGCCCTTCTTTGTCGCGGAAGCCTCGGTCTGGCCAGCGATGTTGATACGGAGGGAGCCGCCGCCGCGAAGCGCCCAGCCGTCCTGCCGGCTTCGCTTGGAGAACGTGATGCGCTGCGTCAGCTCCGGGTTCATGTTGTCGACGATGAACTCGTAGATCTCCCACAGCCGCGACAGCGAGTCGCTGTCCTGCGTGATGAGGATCACGTTCAGCTTCTGGTAGATCATCAGGTAGACGTAGAGCACCGCGATGAACGTCGAGAAGCCGATCTGGCGAGGCTTGAGGATGATGATCCTGAACTCGACGCCTTGGTCGGCGCAGGACTTGATGTGGTTCCAGAGGTCGCGCTGCTCCTCGCGCATGATGAACGGCACCGGCGCGCCATACTTGTCGGGGATGGTCACTCCCTCGCGGCCGAACAGCTCAAAGTTGCCGTTGCACCTGTCGTAGAGGGATGCAGCGCGCTTCTCAGGCTTCTGCTTTGCCAGCGACAGCAGACTCTTGACCCGGTAGTCATCCACGAGAGAACGCCTCCTCCCTGCGCCCCCTGTTCCCCTTCCTTACGGAGGTGGGCTCGCCGATTTTGAGGATCTTGAGGATGCGGTCGAACCAGTGCTTCCGGTCGTCCTCAACCTCTGCTCGAGCAAGCCTGTCGCAGGCGTAGATGCACAGCGTGCGGTCGATGGGGCGCGAGAACTCGGTAGCCTCGATGTTCTCGATGAGAACGTCGATGAACCCGTCTTCCTCGTTGTTCGGTGGTGCGCTCACTGCTAGGCTCCTCGCGGAGGTGTACCATGCGCGGATACACGAAAGCCATCTGCCTGACGACCGGGAACAAGCTCGGCACACCGGAGGAGGCTGCCGACGGCGGCAAGTCCGTCACTGACCGGCGTGCCTACAACTTCTCTGGGACAACGTCGGCCCCTTCGCTCTACACGGACGGCTTCTCGACCGCAAAGCAGCCCATTGTCCGACTCGTTGCGCAGTCGAGCGCGGCCGGCGCGAAGATCAAGGTCTATGAGTACGACTACTGCTCGGAGGAGTGGGTCGAAGACCTTGAGTTTGGCGAGGCCACCTTGCCGAACGGTAGCGCGGTGCAGTTCAGCATCGAAGTCCGTGGCAGCCAGCGCATCGCCGTTCGCTGCACAGCCCACAGCAGCGGCTCGGTCGGCGTGTGGCTCATGGGCGTGTGCGAGAACGACTGATGAGGATCAAGCGCCACTTCGGCAAGCCACGCCACCTCAAGCGCGTTGCGCGCACGAAGCGGCGGCTGTGGTCCACGAACGAGAGCGTGCTGCGCAGCCTGACTGCGGATGACCTCGCCATCGACCTCTGTGCCTCTGACCTCAAGGGCTACGCCAATGGCGACACGGTGGGTAGTTGGGTCGCACGGCGCAGCGGGCTGACCGCCAGCGCGACAGGAGCACCGACCTACGCGGCACCCGACGCGACAGTCGGCACGCCTGCGGTCGCGTATGGTTTCGGCGGCTCCGACTACCACGCGACCACCGCCACGATTGACTGGTCGACCTACACCACCGCAACCCTAATCTCCGTGTGCTACACCCCGACGGGCGCGGGTACGATCGTGCGCGGCCCGGGTGCAATGCGCGCCGGAGCGTCTGGTTCCGTGCCGACGGTCGGTGGCGTGTGTCACTACTACTTCGACGACAAGGTCACCGGCTTGCACAAGGCCGACGGTGCGGGTGGCTTTGTCTATGAGCGCGACGCCGACGCCGACGCCGGGGAACTGCGGGTCATCGTAACGACGCACGACACGGACGCCGCAGCCAGCGATGAAATCCGGGTGTGGGTCAACGGCGCTGAGGAAACCGGCACGCAGAACGGATCAAGCGGCGGCGCGCCGTGGTATGCCAACCTTCAAGCCCTGCTTGGCGCTCGCGGCGGCCCAAATGAGGGCCTTGACGGTCGCCTCGCCCGCTTTATTGCCATCCCAAAGTCGCTGTCTGCCGACGACGCCCGACGAACCAGTCTTGCCCTCTCGGCATCACACCAACTTGCTTGACATCGCACCCAAACGGGTGTAGTGTTCTGGTGCCTCGCGGTTGAGGCATGGAGCACATCATGACAGTCGACTGGAAGCGGCGGGCAGAGAACCTGCGTCGCCGCAGAACTGCTGGAAAGCGCTCGCTTTCCTTGGTAGCCAAGGAGCTTGGCGTACACCGCAACACACTGCATCGCTACGAGTCTGGCAAGCGCCAGCCCACGATGACCATGTACCTCGAGTGGGTCGGTGTTCTGCACCGCCTTGGGTGCAAGGAGTTGCATGATGTGGAGTGAGGCGATGTTCTCGTCCTCGAAGGGCGACTGGAGGACGCCGCTGCCGCTGTTCAAGCGTGCGGCTGAGGTCTTCGGCGACTTTGATTTGGACGCCTGCGCGAACAGCAGCAACCACCTGTGCGACCGCTACTTCTCGCTGTCTGGCATCGACGGTCGCGGAGAGGACTGGTGGGAGCACGGCAGCAACATTTGGTGCAACCCGGTCTACAGCCGGAACAAGGAGGACATGGCGTGGCCCTTCAAGAAGGCCCTTGAAGCGTGCGAGCAGGGGTGCTCGGTCACGTTCCTCGTCTTCGCCCGTCTGGACACCGAGTGGGCTCACAAGTACGTCTTGGGAAAGGCTGACGTCCACTGCATCGAGGGGAGGGTGCGCTTCAGTGCTCCGGCCCCTGCGCCTAGAGGGTTCCCGCCCGACATGAAGCGCAAGCCGGTGGCCCCAGCGCCCAGCGTGCTTCTGCACTTCACGCAGGAGACGGTGGCCGGCAGTCGCCCGACGCTCATCCGCAGCTTCTCGGAGACGTGCGCCAGCATTGGGCTGCCACGGCCCCAGCTATGGGATGCCTTCGAGCCGCGTGTCCGGCAGAGAGGCAACGATGCTTCGCCCTGATGAGCTGCGGCGTGTGCGCGCCGCCGACGAGCGCCTGACGTTCAAAAGGCTAGAGGAGCTGTCGGACATCCCCCGGCGTGCCATTCAGATGTGGGAGCGCGGCAAGAAGACGCTCGACGACGAGCGGCTGCGTCACCTGACTAAGGCTTACCTCGTTATCACGCACCCGGTAGAGTTTCGGGGGCGGTGGCAGGTCGATCGTTTCGACAAGGGCACCTACGCCTACTTCTGCAAGGGAAGGGCAAAGAGCGTCGAAGAAGCGAAGATGCTGGTAAGCAACGAGGGCTTGAACGACAGCTCAGTTCCTCGTGACCGAACATGGACGGTGGTCACGATGGTCGAAGGCAAGCGGAAGGTCCATATCGTCCGCTTTCCCGACAACCCGGGGTCGTAGGGGGCCAAGGTGGGGACAACAGATCTGCTGACGTGGGCCGGGTGTCCGGCCATCGCGATGGGCGTAGCTGCGGGGCTCAAGCAGGGCCTCGAGGCAGCGCATAAAAGGTATGAGAGAGACGTTGGGGGGCTTTCGGGCACCGCAGACTTTCTCTGGTACTGCGTCAGCAGCTTGTTGTCCGCCATCGCTGGCACGCTCGTAGGCTTCGCTTACGGGCACCTGAGCGACACGATGGGCAACGACGGTTTCGTTGGAGCCATGTGGGGCTTCGCTGGCGCGCTAAACGTCGGGTTCTTCTGGAAGGACATCGTCGGAGCAGCCAAGGGATGGTTGCGGCGCGTCAGCGGAAGACGTGAAAAGCCGGACGAGAGCCGGCGTCAAGAGTTCAAGACAACGACCCGGTACGGGTCTGAGGAGCAGTGATATGTCAGGACTGAACAAAGCGATGATTATCGGGCGCTTGGGGGCTGACCCTGAGATCCGCCACACCAACTCCAACCGCGCTGTGGTTCAGCTTCGCGTCGCAACGAGCGAGCGATGGAAGGACAAGAGCGGCCAGCAGCAGGAGAAGACCGAGTGGCACTCCGTCGTCGCGTGGGACAAGCTCGCCGAGTTGTGTGAACGCTACCTGTCAAAGGGACGTCAGGTCTTCGTCGAGGGCAAGATTCAGACTCGCAAGTGGACGGCGCAGGACGGCACCGACCGCTACAAGACGGAGATCGTCGCCCGCACAGTCCAGTTCCTCGATGGCGACGGCAAAGACAAGAAGGACGGCGGAGCGGCCCCCTCCTCGCAGCGCAGCGCACCGCCAAGCAACACACGCAACAACGACACCGGCTATGACGGGTTCGAGGACGACTTTCCGTTCTAATCCATCAAGCAAGCGTGGACGGTGGAGCACACACGCCAGATATGGCGGGTCGCCAAAGTTGGCGGGTCGCCATATCTGGCCACCAAGGAGCACAACATGGGAAAGGGAAAGCGAAAGCGCGCCAAGCGTGGCGGGCAGGCGGAGATTCGGCAGGGGCTGCCTGACGTGCCGGCAGAGCGGCTGGCGTTCAAGGTCTGTCAGGTCGGGGCGGACGTGGCGTTCAAGGACAAGCACGAGCGGACATGGGTTCTGGTCCCGCCGACGGGCGAGCCCTCCGTGACGTTCTTCGTGACGGGGCACCGGGAGATCGACCTCGACAACGCCTTCAAGCTGGGCCAGACCATCGGGTTCAGTGAGGGGCTGGCCATCGAGCCGCCCGATGGGAACGCATGATGGACATCAACGAGGTGCGCGAGACGCTGCGCATCACCTCCAGCGGCCTGTACGAGTGCCGCAGGGTGTTCGACCTGATCCTCGAGAAGAAGGCAGGGCTGCCGACGAAGGGAGGTCACGCCCGCTGGGCGCAGCTTCACGCGCTGGAAGCGGCCTCCATCCGCGAGCTGAACGTCCTGCTCACCATCCACCTCAACATGATCGCAAAGGAGGTGGCCCATGAGCTTCGAGCCGTGTGACAAGGAGCAGTTGATGGAGCTGGCGGAGACGATGGGCAAGCGCATCGCCCACGACATCTTCGGGAGCGACCCGGACCTCATCCTGTTCGGCAAGCCCAACCCCGACCACCAGCGCAACAAGGAGCAGGCAGCGCAGCGGCTGGCGAAGGCCATGTACCGCGACCTCACAGGCTACGAGCCGGAGGAGCGGCCACAGCCAGCTCGAGCATCGTCTTCAAGCGACGACCTGCACGCACTGGCGCTCAAGCTCCACCACAGCTAGCATCACGACCTTGGCCCTGCCGTTCTCGTCTCCACAACCTGTCTGCCAGCACCAGACGAGGCGGGGCGGCAGGGCCTTCCCTTTTCAAAACACAGCCTTTTACGCGCATCCCCCTCATGTCAGCGCGTAGCTCGCTCTCCGCCCTCCACAACATCAGGGCGTTATGAGAGCTGCTTCCGATCACTCAGAATCCGTGCTACCATCAAACACATCTTGTGCTCTACAACAGGCTCACTGACTAGCAGTAAGCCATCTGAGTCAGCCTCTCCAACAGAGAAGCCTCTCGTTCACACACAGCTCCCAGCCTCAAACCGGGTGCAGGTCTGGGGATGGGTTATTTTGTGTGCGTGGTCTACCCCCGCGCGCCCCCGGCCTGCGATGCCGCCCCCCCTTGGGGCTGGGCCGGGGGCTCCGTGGGGTCCGAAGGCCCGGCACCGCCCGCAAGCGTCGACAGCGTGCCCGGCATGGGGCAACGGTCCGTAACCCACCGAAAGCACTAGGAAAGGCACGGGCTGAGACGTGCAGCCCGCTATGCCAAGACGACCAGCCCAGCCGAGAAAGCGCAGTCATTCCGGCAGGTTGCCCGCCGAGTTGACGCCGGGTTGTCGTCTGGCGATGATGCGTTTGCCGACAGGGGCTGAGCGCCCCGCTAAGGCTGGCATCGCAGACGGGTCCGACAGCGGACCGACACCCCGAAAGGGGCAGCGTTACAGCATAGTTCAAGCTACTACCTCGCAGGCTTGCGACCGTTCGCGGTCGCTTGTCCTGCCCTGCCCTACGGCTCCGGTCGCAGGGCAGGGCAGGGCACGGGCAATACCGCCCGGTCCTAACGCCCCGAAACGGGGCCATGAGGTAGAAAAAATGAGCAACGATATCGCCAACATCAAGCGCACCGTCGACCAGACCTACGGGTCCACGTCGACCATGTTCAGCATGTTCAAGCCGACGACGATCGGCAAGGCCGATCTCGAGCTGGGCGAGAGCGTCTCGAAGGTGGATCTCGCCGATGTGATCTCCGCCGTCGACACCCTGATCATCCCGGCGATCCGGAGCGCCCAGCTCGGTGGCCACGTGATCCCGGGTTACGCGGTCCGGACGTGCGGTGAAGCGGTCAAGGCCTTCGAGACGATCCGGGCGCTGTCCGACGTCGATGAGGATGCGGCCGCGCGCGTGATGCGCAGCCTCCTGCGCGGCGTGACGTCCAAGAAGCCCGCCGGAACGCTGGCCTACGCATGGGCCATCGCCAAGACGTACAAGGCCATGCAGGCCAGTGGCGAGCGGTGCACGGACAACAACGCCACGGTCGCCTACTCGCGCCGGGGCAAGGCCGGCACGTCGATCAGCAAGCCGATCAACGACGCGAGCCGCGCGGTCGCCTTCCTGATCGACACGCGGAACCGTCTGGATCGCGTCGAGACGATGGTCAAGGCCATTCACGACAAGATCTGCGCGGAGTAGTAGCCCCCACCATGCCCCGGAGCGCGCAAGCGTTCCGGGGCATGAATGGGCGCTAGTGCCCCCTATGAGCCCCGCACGGGGCAGAGGTAGCAACGATGAACATCATCATTTACGCAGCGTTTGTGTTGGGTCTGTTCCTCGCGCTCGCGGGCATCCTGCATTTCGGCGTGCTTTGCGTACCCATGACGATCGTCATGGGTGGCGGCATGCTCGCGACGCTGGGAAGCCTCGCCATGACGATCGCCGCGATCGGCTTCGGCTTCCACGTCATGGACGTGACCTACGAGCGAATCCAAGAAAACAAGCACAGGTAGCAACGAAAAGCCCCGTCGGTCGCAAGATCGGCGGGGCTTTTCTCGTTTTGGGCAATCCGCCTGGAATCTCTGGCCCAAACGAGCGCGCCGCCCCACCAAACCGCCCGACGCAAGCGCAGCCGACCATCCAACCACCAAAGAACGCCAACCCTGTGCGTAGCTCGCCAACCCTGTGCGCAGCTCGCCAACCCCGTGCGTAACCCGACAACCCTGTGCGCAGCTCGCCAACCCTGTGCGAAAACGAGCCGGAAACCCAGCGTCAACCGTGCCTCGTAGGGGGTTGACATTATTGACGGATTAGTGTATGATGCCGGTAGGCATCGTCGCTCACAGGGAGCGGTGCATCTGCCTGAACCATGCCGCGCATGCGGCGCAATCGCCCCGAATGGGGCAAGCGAGAATGCCATGAACAACAACGAGATCCAGCGCATCGCCGCGATGCTTCTCGCCGACGTCGAGCGTTTGCTCGCCGAGATCGAGTGCGTCGAGAGCTGGCGCAAGTGGCCGTCGCTCGACGACATCGCCAACCGTTTGTTCCAGATCGCCAACGGCGAGACGTGCGACGCGGAGCGGACGATCAACGCTGCGCTTGACGCCCTGCTCGCCGAGGGTGTTTGACGGTCAAGCACCATGCCCCGGAGCGTGCGAGCGTTCCGGGGCATGCGCATGACCGGCAATCATGCCGTTCAGCAGAGAGCCCCGAACGGGGCGCAAGGAGTTCCCAATGGGAATCATCGCACAGGCCACCTACGGAGTGTTCCGTCTGACGGCCTTCAACAGCATGTACGTCGACTACGGTCTGATCATCGAGCGGTTCGATGGTGAAGACTGGCTGGACCTGTTCCACAACCCGCACTGCCTGTCCGTCGAGAGCTACGGGCGCAAGCCGCACCCGCTGTACGAGGATTGGGACGACGCGGAGGAGGCCGAGTTGAACGGCGATAGCGGCGCGTTCGTTCCGTGGGATGAGGCCGACTGGATCGAGTGCCTGCGCAACGAGGCGGATGAGTTCATCGAGGCGTTCGTCGGCGACGTCGAGGACGACAAGGAGGTGAAGTGATGGGTCGTGGCATCTACAAGGCACGGGGCGTCGCGCAGACGCTCTACTTCGACGCCGACCACTGGCTCGACGCCGACATGCTCGACTTCGACTTCGAGTGCGAGGTGCGCTCGTTCCTGCGTGTCATCATGCCGGACTCGTGGACCCGCGATCATGGTCTACGCCTCATCGAGCCGGACCTGTACCACTCGGAGCGCATCCGGTCGCTGCTGACATCGCCGTCCTCCCGATACGTCGTTGGTGTGCCCTACGACGCGATGGATGGTGGCTGTGGCTACGCGCCGCTGGTCATCGGATGCAGGGAGCTGCACTACACCGAGGTGCACCAGTCGGAGTTCCACCGCTGCAACGTCGAGCGCATCGCCGCAAAGGCGGGGCAGCTTCTGTCCCGGTTGCAGGGCAAGGAGATCGTCCGCACGTCCGCATGGACGTTTGGCGTCAACAAGCTTGACGGCTGATAGCCAAGCACCATGCGCATCACCTTGCGAGAGGTGGTGCGCATGCGCATGGCTGGCAGTTACGCCAACCAGCAGAGAGCCTCAACAAGGGGCATCGGAGTGAGAGAATGATCAGCTACAACACCGCGCTGGAGATCACGCGCGAGAACACCGGCAAGCACTTCCTCGACAGCGGGGGCGCGAGCGGGCGGCACTGGCAGCAGCCCGCGCCGGACGAGAGCCCGATCACGCTCGACGAGAAGCCGTGGGACATCGACGGGTCGTGCCAGATCAACCTGACCAAGCTGCTCGCGGACCTGTGGGAGTACCACACCGGGCTGCACAAGGTGTTCGACCACATCGCCGACGACAACAACTCGTGGATGGAGGACGTCTACCGGCTCGCGGACATGCTGGGCTACGAGGAGGTCGCGCGCGACAACACCTACAACAGCGAGAACGACCTCGATCAGAACTTCGTCTACAGCGTGTTCGAGGCCAAGGACCACCACTCCGGCGACTGGCTGTGGGCCGACTTCGAGACGACGGACTACGACCCGCCGCTGCACTACCTGTTCGACCACTGCGACAGCACGGAGGAGGCGGAGGAGCTGGCCGACCTCGTCGACGGGTGGGCCCTGCCGTTCCGCTTCATCGTCATCCAGACGCACAACGGCGCGGACGTGCGCGGCGGCTACAGCTCGCCGCAGTTCGGCTACTTCGAGGGCGAGTACGCCATCCCGATCGACCTGAGCGTCGAGTGGTACATCGGCGACCCCAGCCTCATCCCGCAGCGCATCGAGGCGATGGCTCCCGATGAGGACGACGAGAGCGATCTGGAGCGCGCCGAGGACATGGCGGAGAGCTACAACGACCGTGGCGAGTTCTCGCGCGGCTACAGCTCCAACCCGTCGTACCACGCTGAGTCGGAGGGCTTCTCGCTCGCCGAGGACGAGGAGGGCAACAACATCGGCTGGGTCAAGGACGACAACGGCATCAAGTACCTCGCTGTCTGCCACGACGACTGCGGGCTGGTCGTGTTCCCGTTCTACCCCGGACGTCCCTACATGGGCGAGTGATTCCACTCTGCCCCGGAGCGCGCGAGCGTTCCGGGGCAGGACTGGTGTCATTGGCCACCACGCCCGCAAGGGCGCAACACAACACCCCGATGGGGGGAGGATTCCATGTACGTTCCACAGGATTGCGGCGTGAAGGCGCTGCGCAAGCGCGCCCGGCAGACGAGGCTCATCAGCCGGGCCTACAACTCGTGCGCCAAGCTGCACGGCCACATCGAGCGCGCCAACAAGACCGGGTGCCCGCTGGAGCAGCAGAAGGCCCGCGCTGAGCTGTTCCTGCTCAAGTACCTGCGCGCCAAGTACGTCGAGGAGTTCCGCGACGCGAGCAGCGCGGAGTTCCGCCAGCTCGACGAGGCGATCGTGCTCTACGGTGAGGACTTGAGCCTCAGCGAGGTGTCGTGATGGGCCGGCGCGTCGACTACGAGTACGCGGTGCAGGGGCTCAACGAGTTCGGTGAGATCGAGCAGCAGTTCTTCTTCGAGGACACGAAGGAGCTGGGGCCGATCGCCCGCACCTACGCCATCATGCGCGGCGAGCACGCGCGCGTCTGCATCGAGGTGCAGCGTCGGTTCTACAAGGCCGGCGACCTCTACTCGCGGGGCTACGCGGAGGAGGTGGACGGCATCCTGCCGACCCACTTCGACTCGTTCGAGCAGCCCGCCCCCCGCGTCCCCCAGCGTTTCCACAAGCGCATCCCTCTCATCATCGAGCGGGCCAACAACATGGAGCTGTGAAATGACCATCGAGAAAATCCCCGGAGGGGGTCACGTCATCACCGGAAAGCAGGACATCGAGCTGATGAGGCTCATCACCCTCAAGGCCGCGCTGCGCATGCACATCAAGGGCATCCGCATGAGCAAGGTCAGCCCGGTCAAGGTGGCCCGGCAGATGGGCTTCGCGGGGCGCACCGCCAAGCAGCTTCTGCCCCGCGTGGTCGAGGAGATCGAGCGCCGCATGGCCAACCGCAACAAGGAGAACGCCTGATGCACCACTACAACAACGAAGACCGGCAGTACCTGTTCTGGTCCGCCGTCCACCCCCGCCCGAACGGCGACGGTAACGTCGACGGCTGGTGCCTGTGCAAGGTCGGCGAGGAGTACGTCGTCTGGCAGTGCATGGTCGACGCCAAGTCCGGCCGCATCGTCTCGACCTATTGGGGCAACTACTTCACCCCGGTCCAGTTCGCCAACGAGGACGAGCGGCTGCACGCCGCGCTGACGTTGTACCGCGACAAGGTCAACGAAAAGCTGGGCAACCACATCCACTGTGCGCGGCTCAACGCCGATGCAGGCGAGGAGCAAGACGATGTCTGAGAACAACCACGACACGGAGCAGTGGAGCGTCTGCCCCGACTGCAACGCCATCATGCTGCACCACGCCTACGGCATGACGCCCGAGGGCTTCGACCTGCCCGACGACCATGACGTCGTCGTCGATCAGGCGCTGGAGCGCGTCGAGGACGGCGGCTACCTCATCATGGAGCACCGCGACCGCGAGGAGTTCGGCACCAGCTCGTGCGACTGCTGCTGGTCTGGCATGCCCGGACCGCGCTTCGAGTGGACCCTGATGCGCATGGACTGACGCGCTCCCACCATGCCCATCGGCTTCGGTCGGTGGGCATGCGGGAGCCCGGCATTTCGCCGCGCCCAGCCTCGACATGAGGCAAAGGAGTGATGACATGACTGACATCAAGTGGGGGCACATCTGCTGTGCCGAGTGCGGAAGCATCGACGTGCAGACGCGCGTCTGGGCGCGGGTCAACTTCGATACCGACGAAGACCTTGGCTCGTGCGAGGACGATCGCGCGTGGTGCGATGACTGCAACATGGAGGTGCGGATGATGACGGTCGGCGAATACATCGACCGTCTGCTGCCCGATGGCGTCACCATCTACAAGCAGAACTGCGGCCCGATCGAGGCTTGCGAACTGCACGTCGAGGACGAGGAGCGGTGGCCCCATAGCAACTTGTACCTGTGCAGCAGCAAGTTGTACCGCGACTTTACTGGCAAGCACGACACCATGCGCATCAACAACTCTGGCTTCACGAACGCCGCGACGATGATCGACTTCGTTACCAAGTTCACCAGATTCAGGCCGTTCGGCTTGCGCGAGGAACGTCGCAGCATGCGTGCGCTCCTTGAGCTGTGCCACATGATGCCGGAAGCGAAGGGATGGGCTCTGATCAACATGGTCTACCACCCTGACCTCGTCGAAGAGACGCGCGAGGGCGTCATCGTCCACCGCAGCAGGAAGGAGGACTGACATGTACGCAGTGATCGTTTGGGACCGCCACCCGCTGGAGTATGGCGCGGTCGACGTCGAGTACCACGAGAACCTGACCTTCGATCAGGCCAAGGGTCTCATCGCCAACAGTTCGTACACCGAGGAGGGCTATTGGGTAAGCCTCGTCTATGTGCAGGGCTTCATCGAGACGGAGCACGAGCTGCACAAACCAACCGACGTGGCGGTCCAGCAGCGCAAGCACAGGGAGCGCCGAGAGGATGAGGCCGACCGCCGAGAATACGCCATGCAGATGGGCATGGGGCTTGGCATCGACGCCTACAACGACGCCATCGGGTCGTCCCTCAACAAGGACTGAAGCGACGCATGACAGCACTTGACGCTAAGGTTGCGCCAGTGTATGCGTCTCAATCAAGCGGCGAACATGCCGCACAAGTAGCCCCAAGCGGGGCAAGAGAGAAAACCATGAGCAACGAGAACATCCAGAAGGCCCTCGAGGACATCGCCAACGCCCTCATCGACCTCAGTCGGCGTAGGGACGAGCCCTCCGTCAAGGAGGTGGAAGTCACGCCCGTCAAGGAGGGCTGGCGCAACATCGCGAAGTCCGGCGTGCTGCCGGAGAGTCTGCCGGCCAGCGCCATCGCCGAGGCAGTGAGCGCGCTCTCCGACTCTGTCTCCCTGCTGGCGCTCGCTGACAGCAAGTCGGCGCGTCTCGCGTTCCTGAACGACGGCGAGCGCCAGCTCTCCCTCATCAACCGTCTGCCGGAAGTCTTGGCCCTCATCGTGCAGGGAGACGACGACTTCGTCGTTCGTGTCGGCGAGGCCGTGCTGAACGGGGTGTGGTGCAACTTCCTCGATGAGCTGACCAGCGTCAGCACCGTCTGCTTGTCCGACGTGCTCGAATCTGCGCAGAGCGTCTTCGGCATGCACCGGGTCACGGAGTACCTGCGCGAGAACGGGATGATGGAGATCGAGGCCGACGACGTCGTGCGCTGGCTGCACGACGAGTACCACGGCGATGACGAGGTCCGTGATGCGATGCTGTACGAGCTGCTCGACAGTCTCGACGTGGATGAGCTGCGCAAGGTCGCGTCGAACAAGTCGTGCGTCGTCGCGAGTAACGCTGGCCTCGATGACGAGCTAAACGCTCTTCTTGAGGCCCACGGCACTCACAAGTTCCTCGCCGCCCTGTCCAACCTGTTCGACGTCGAAGACATCGTCTGCTGGAACTTCTAGGACACCTCGCCACAACCCAACGGCAGGGGCGCGGCTGCCTACCAACGCGCTGGAGCATGTCATGGCAGCGACCTACCGACTCGACAAAGAGTCGATGTCCCGCACGTCCATCGAGGACGAATACAGGAGCCTTCAACTCTACAGCCACACCAGTTCGTTCTCGATCACGCGCTGGGCCACAAGCATCAACAGCAGCATCCACATCAACGCCGACGAGGAGAAGCTGCTCTTGCTTTTCCTGCTCAGGCGTATCTCCAGCGACGCCGACGCGCGCCTCCTCGCCGCCCTTGAGAGCGTCGAGCATGTGGAGGGGAGCGACCGTGGCCTCGACGAGCTGACTGAGCACATCAAGGACGCGATTGGCATCCCGTTCACAGACTGACGCCACGTCACCATGCCCATCGGCTTCGGTCGGTGGGTATGCGACGTGGCGGCATTCCGCCGTCACACAGCGCCCCGACAGGGGCAAGGAGCGTCATGGCTACCAACCATGTCCAACGGCTCGTCGATCTGGCTTGGGAAGGCACGTTCGGCGACATGGAGAAGATCAGGCAGCGCCTGCTGCACAACCTTGAGCGACGACGGTCGCTTGGCACTATCGCGCTGCGCACCCTGCCTTCCGAGTGCCGCTCGCCGCTGGAGTACGCCAGCAAGTGGGCTGCGTCCAACGACGTCGGCCACGTCGTCGAGGTCGAGGACCAGCGACACGCCTACACCGCCAGCACGCGACGCGCAGCCCGCCGCGTGATGGCCGATCTCATCATCGAAGCACTCGATCTGGAGGACTGAATGGACATCATGGATTTTTTCTATCGCAACGCGGGGTTCGACGTTGCTTCCGTGCCTGAGCCGGAGGAGAACTACGACCTGTGCGAGCACTGGCGTAGCAGCCACTTCAAGCACATCGCCGCCAACTGCATGCAGCACGGACTCGAGGCCAAGGCCACCGAGAAGAAGCGCAACGATGCGTTGATCAGTGGCGACCCGGAGGTCGTCTTCGCCGATGGCAACCCGTTCGGGCGCGACAGTGCGCTTCGTCTCGGCAAGGCGCTGCACGCCATGATCGAGGGTCGCGAGCAGGACATCATCGTTTGGTCCATCCCCCGGCTCGACAAGAAAACCAAGCCAGAGGGTGCCAAGCTCATCCAGCAGGCCACCAAGTCGGGCAACCTGCTTGTCCGTGGCTCCGAGCTGGAGCAGGCCAAGGTCTTGCACGAGCGCATCCAGCGCCTGTCGAAGCTCAAGGGCTACGCCGACCTCGCCGACATCATCAAGATGCACTGCTGCGTCGAGGTGCCCGTCTACTGCGAGGTCAAGGGCGTCCCGTTCAAGGGTCTGCCCGACCACTTGGCGTGGGATGGCGAGCGGTTGGTCTGGATCGACTGGAAGACCACGTCGGCAGAGACAGACCGCGAGGTCGACAACTCCATCCGCAAGTTCCGCTACGACCTTCAAGCCGTCCACCACGGTGTGTGTCTCTGGTCGTGGATCTCCGACGGTCGCCTCGACAACGACTTTCCCGGCCTGCGCGAGGCGCGCGAGTCCGGCAAGCTCCGCCTTGAGCACCGGCTCGTCTTCATCGCCAGCAACCACGACTGGCTGTGGCAGCGCACCATCAACGCCGACTGGTGGCAGTCCTCGCTGGACCAGTGGATGCGTGGCGTCGACCGCGTCATCGCCCACGAGGACGGCGCGTGGTCACGCCCAGCCGGTGAGGTCGTCGAGGTCGGGAAAGGGTGGCTCTGATGGCTCGCCCGTGGTTGTCGAAGCGTGTGCTTGGCGACCGCAACCTATCCCCGTCCGCTCGACTGCTTGTGGCGCTGCTCAACAGCTACACAGCAGCCGAGCGGACGGGTGCGGCTGAGTGCTGGCCCGGCTTCGACACGCTCGCCAAGGAGGCAGGCATGTCCGAGAGAACTCTCTCGCGCTGCGTCTCTGAGCTGGAGAAGAACGGGTACGTCACCACACGTCGCATGGGGCGGCGCAAAGTCTTTCGCATCCTGACACCAGCCAGATCTGGCGACTCGCCAGATGTGGCGACCAGCCAGAAACGGCAGGAGACACCTGACAGAAATGGCGGGAGTGACCCGCCAAAAGTGGCGGCTGTAAAGAACCAAGCCAAGGAACCAAGCCAAGGAACCAAGCCTGTCGGGGGGCAGACCCCCCGCAGGAAGCCCGGCAAGGGGGGCAGGACGCCGCCAACATGGGCACCCTTGGTGGATGCCTACGTCGAGGTCACGAGGGGCCTGTGCCCCCCTCCCAACCACGCCGCCGTCGCCAAGGCAGCAGCGGCCCGATGGGAGGAGCGGCCCGACCCGGACTGGTGGCGTGAGCTGTTCACCATGCTGGTCCACGACCGCTTCATGATGGGCAGCAACGACTCCGGCTGGGTCTGGTCGCTGACGTGGCTCCTCAACAAGGACAAGGGGGCGAAGCTCGACGAGCTTGGCCACCGGCTTGACCGCATACGCAAGAAGGCCAGTCCACCACCGGAGCGCCCGGCCAGCGAGGAGCTGCCGGACGACCTCGTCCGCCGCATGGAGGAGGCGGAGGCGAGGGCGGCGAGGAGGCGCGAGGAAGCGCGCCGCAAGAGAATGAGCCAGTCACAGGTGTTGACCGGTGAGTAACCATCACATAGCATGAGGACGCCATGACGTGCCTTCCAGTCACCATCGCTTTCGACCCTGACGCGCTGAGGAGCGCCCGCCTTGAGCGGGGCCTCAGCCAGCGCCAGCTTGGCCTGCTCGTGGGCCGGGACCAGCCGTCGATCTCCCGCTACGAGAACGGCGACCGGGTGCCCCCAATGTGGATTGCCCGGCGTCTCGCAGCGGAGCTTGGGATACCCAAGTCGGCGTTGTGGACCCGCGACCCTGAGAGCATGTCCGTCGAGCGCGAGGAGCTGCGACTGGCGCGTCATCGCGTGCCTTGGAGCATCTACATAAACCGGGAGAAGGTTCAATGATTTCAAAGGAATCCGTCAAGAACGTCTACGAGGCGTTGCAGTACGTCATGGAGCGGGTGGGCTACGTCCACAAGGCCGACCGGGTCAAGGGCGGGGGCAACTACGCCTACGCTGGGGAGGCGCAGTTCATCGCCGCGTGCAGGCCGTACATGGTCGACGTCGGGCTGTCGATCAGGTGCTGCGAGAGCGAACTCATCCACCACGAGGTCGTCCAAACAGAGAGGGGTCCGAAGATCCACATGCTGTGGCGGCACTGCTACCGCTACACGCACGCTGCCAGCGGGTCGTTCTTCGACGTGCAGGCGATCGGCGAGTCCTTCGGCAACGACGACAAAGGCAGCTACAAGGCGATGACGGGCGCGCTCAAGTACGCGCTGCGCCAGACCATGCTCATCGAGACGGGCAACGACCCGGATGAGACAAACAACGCCGTGTTCGGTGCAGACGACCGCAAGAAGCAGGCGGAGCAGGAGCAGGAGAAGCGCCGCCTCGAAGGCATCGACCGCGTCGTCGAGCTGTACGAGAGCCGTGTGGTGCCGGAGAGCGCCCCGGCGCTCGAAGAGGTTCACACGATGGACTACTCCAATCTGCGCCGGCTGTACGCCGAGGCGCGTAGCTGGAAAGTCGCCGACGTCGAGCCAGAGCAGGGCTAGCCAAGCGACCCCCTGCCAGCCCCGGATGCTGGCAGGGGGTCTACTGGCGGAGCGAACCAGCACACGGAGCGTAAACGATGGCACAACGAGGAGCTAGCCTTGAGGATGAGGTCGCCAAGGCGGCGAAGACGTACCTGAGCATGCGCATCGCGCGGCTCTACAAGGTCGACCCGCCCTACAGGCAGGTCAGTGGCGCAGACAAGGGTGGTGTGTTCCGCGCCATTCGGCTCAAGGCAGGTCACGTCGACTTTTATGGCGTGATGCTGTCTGGCCCGCGTCGACACGAGGCCGTCGCTGTTGAGTGCAAGATGACCAGCAAAGACACCTTCCCTCGCAGCAACGTGCCGAAGCAACAACAGGAATGGCTCGACGATACACCCGTGTCGATCGTGCTTGTGCATTTCACAAGGCACGGGGTTATCCGGGCCTACAACTGGCACCAGTGGCCAGCTCGTACCAGCGCAAAGCCTGACACGGGCTGGCCATGCAACATCGGGCGCTTTCTTCACGCAGTGCCCGGCATAGTGGAGTAGAGGATGGCGAAACCACCAAAGACCATGCGCGTTTTCGACGGCACTCGGTTGCGGGAGCTGCGCGAGGCGCGGCTCATGACGCAGGCCGAGCTTGCCGCAGAGCTTGGGATGGAGGATCGGACAGGCCGCGTCACCATCAGCAGGTACGAGAACGGAACCAGAGCCCCGCAACTCGCGCGCATCCGCGAAATGTGCAGGGCGTTGGAGTGCGCATCCGAAGACCTGACCAGCTCGTATGAGGTGGCCAAGGAACGCATGAGACTGTTCGTTGAGTGGAAGAACGAGCAGGAACAAGCGAGGCAGCTTCGTCGTGAGCGCAGGCAACTGCGTGAGCAGCGCAAGCGTCTTGCCGGAGACAAGCGGTAGCACCGCAAGGAGCAGAGCATGATGACCACCCTTGTCCTACTCACCGCCCTGTCGTGGCACTGGACGCCACCGACCCCGGACCTGCCCGCCGGGCTGGTCGAGGCCATCGTCCACGTCGAGAGCCGGGGCCACACGATGGCGAAAAACGCCTGCTGCTCCGGGCTCATGCAGGTCGCGCGGCGCTACTCACGCTGGCCGAGCTGGGCGCTGCACATCCCCGCCATCGGGCGGCTCGAGGGCGTCCGCATCCTGCGGCGCTGGCGTCGGCGATGCGGCGGGGACATCGAGTGCGCCCTGCGAGCCTACGCCACCGGGTCGCGTGCGCTGCATGACCCGCAACACGGGCGGGCCTATGCGCTCGCTGTCCTCGCGAGGATGAGATGATTACCAGACCACCCAACCCAACCCGTCGAGCGCGGGCGCTGGGTAGGTGCAGCCCGCCCGGTCGCACGGCGAGGCGTGGCCGGGCGGGCGATTTTTTGAGAAGACCAAAGCAGATGCTTTACAACCGCTCTCTCAACGGCGACACGCCGTGAGAGCCGACACGCAAGCCTCCATGTCGGCTCGCGACTCCCGGTACTGTCGCTTCGATAGGCAGACGTGAGTCTCCGTCAGGTACAAGGCCCCCTTCTCGACCACCACCGTCTTCGGGGTCGGGGAGGGGGCCTTCTTCTGCCCGCATGCGGTCACGCAGCATAGCGTCAAGGGCAGCAAGCTCCACCGCATCGCCCACAGCAAGTGCATCGTCCCTTCTCCTGAGCAACAGGAAGTAGTCCTGCTTGCGCTGACGCTCTACCTGCTCGCTCTCGAGCTTGATGCGATGGCGCAGCCAAAGCGTCAGAGCCTCGAGCAGGCTGGCGACTGCCCTGATGATGCTCATCGTCGAGGGCGACGGACGCCGGCCAACGAGGGCTCGTCATCATCATCACCGTCGGCCTTGTTGGGCGTCTTGCCGTAGTTGCCGGCGATGATGTTCAGCGCCTTGCCGACATGGCGAGCTGCGCCCTTCGTCGGCACGCCAAACGCAGCGAGGCCGTGAACGAGCGTCACCACCAGCAGCAGGGCCAGCATCACATACGGCTTGGCGTTGTCGGGGATGGCATCGTAGATGCCGACGATGGTCTGTTCCATGATTCGCTCCTACGCCACGACGCTGTCCCCACGGATGTGGGCGTCGAGGTCGATGGCTCCCAGCTTCTTGGCCTTGCGTAGAAGGCGGGCCAGCTTGCTGCTGGGAACCCACCTGCGAGGCCATGCGCGCTTGCCGACGCTGCCGTCATGATCCACGTCAATGTGGACACGCCGGTTGTAGACACCGAGCCCGTGCATCCGCTTCGTCCCGAGCCACGCTCGAGCGCACAGCAGGGCGAAGTCGCTGTGGCCCCGTGTCGGGTCGAGGTCCATCGCTGCACCACGGATGTGCGCGCTGTTCTTCGAACCACCGACGCGCTCGTTGTAGTCGACCGGACGGTAGCCGTTGCCGCAGATGATGGCGCTGCCATGCAACTCGCGGAGTGCGTCGGCGTATTGAACGACTAGCTTCGTCGCCGGCAAGAAGTCATCCGGCAGCTCCTCGACAACCCCCGTCTTCGAGAGCCGCAGGTAGCGACGGGCCTTGAAGTAGCGGATGCCCATGTCGTCGAACACGGCCTGTAGGTCACGGGCGTCGATCACTTCCTGCCTCGCCCCGAGTGCTTGACCGGCTCGTTTGTGCTGGCCTTCAAAGCCGCCACGGCAGTGGACAGGTCGCGCATTTCAGCGCCCAGCAGCTCGACCTGTCGCTCGATCCGCGCGTAGTCCTTCGCCACGCCTTCGGTGCGCACACGGACCTCGCGCACGTCCTTCTCGAGCGCCGAGACGGACTTGCCGATGTCGTTGGCGGCCTTTGTGACGTTGCTGGAGGTGGTCACTGTGCTCGCGCCAAGCCCTACGGCCAGCACGAGCACCTGAACCACCTCCTTCATCGACATGGATAACCTTGTCGCGGATGGCTCAGGCATGGTTCACCTACAGCGGCTTGCAGACGACCGTCACCTTGGCCTGACAGTCATCCGTGCCCTCCGTGAAGGTGCCACGCAGCGTGTCACCAGCGGAGAGCGCGACGTGGCTCTGGTCCAGCGAGGAGGGACGCACGATCCCGCCAGCCGTCACGGTGTTGAGCGACATCGCGTCGGTGATGTAGTCCGAGCCGGTGCCGTTGATGATGCGCACCGTGTCGCTCGCTCCACCCGTGAGGGCGAGCTTGACCACGCGGACATCCGTGACCTCGCAGTCGACGGGGACCGACACGTCCACGTTCGCGCTTCCAGCACCGCTGGTGGCGATCTCGATCTCAAACGGCAGGTAGGCGTTGTTCTCGATGCCGGCGATGTTCGGCACGCCAAGCTGCCGGGGCTCGATGTTCTCGAACTCGATGTCGTCGGTGCCCACCGTCTTGTTCACGAGGTTCGTCGACTTGAACACAGCGTCGGCCATCGTCGAGCCCTCGTGGACGACGATGATCGAGGCGGGGCTCAGAATGTCGCCGGCCTCCATGTCCTTCGCGCGGGTCCACGAGCCGTTGCTGCCGGTGCCGACTACGTCGACAACGTAGACACCGTTCTCCGACTTGTCGGTCTGGCCCGCGACGAGGATGCGCTCCTCGAGCGACACCGACCCACCGTCGACGGTCTGCGGCGCGCCAGCCGCAAGGTCGGACACGTTGGCCGAGTGGACGCGATGGACTGGGAGGATGTGGCTGCCGAGCTTCGATGACAGGTACGCCATGTAGTTCGGATTCAGCACCTTTTCTGCTTCGGTGAGGAACAGGCTGCCACTCATTTCACTCTCCTGACGCTTTCTGCGTCCGACGCCGCGTCGCGGCCTTTTTGGCCGGCTTGCTGCCGGACTTGATTGACTCGAGCTGCTTCTCCAGCTCCTTGACGCGCAGCTCGAGGTTCATGCTCTCGCGCTGCCGGTCAAGGTTCTCTTGGTCGAGGCGCATGGTGGCGTAGATCGCGTAGCTCGCGACCAGCCGCACGTCCATGCAGGCGTTTGTGCCCTGTCGCCACAGCGACTGGAGAGCCGCGCGGACGGGGTTCGACTTGATGAACGCGCCGAAGCGGACGGGGTCGCGAGTCATGTCGCGGATGTCCTCAGCAAGCTGCTCAGCGTTCTTCGGTCGTTCCCATGCCATCCATGCCTCTGAGGTAGTCGGAAAAGGTGCCAGCGGCGGCATCGTATAGTTGGTAGAAGCGCTCGCGCAAGTCCGCGTTGCCCTGCCAGAGGCTGTCATCGTCCACGGCCTCTCCAGCCTCGAACCTGCGCATCGTCTTTGTGTACGCCTCTCGCAACTTCTGAGACTCCTTTCTCATGGTTCCAGATCCCTTGAGCATTTCCAGCATGCGCATCGTCGTCCACACCGTTCGGAAGGCATAGTTGATCTTCGCTCGCTGCAAATCCCTTCTCCCCTCATCAGTGGACGGGTCTATCTTGCCGATGAAGGTAGCGTGGCGGCGCGCAAGGTCAGTCTTCTGGCCGCGCATGCGTGCGAGCAGGCGCATCGTGATGTCGACGTGGTCGAGAGGGCTGACGCGCGCAACCTGTGCAAACGGACGCATCGCTGTCAGGGTGCCGAGCCGACCACCACGCTTGTTGCGGGCGATTTGCTTACCCCCCGACGCCTCCGTGACGATGTCGAAGGCAGCCTTACCCTCCCTCGCCATCGTAAAGAACGGCACAAACATGGACGCAAGCATCGACGTGACATGGGCGTGCCACTCGAGGCCGTCTGTCCGCGCCGGGTCGACCATCGTGAACGAGACGGGGTCTTGAAGGTCAGGGTCCAGTAGCGTGAATGTCGCTCGCGTAAACGGGTTTTGGCGGGCCAGCACGCGCAGCGCGCCACCGCTTGGATCGAAGTCCAGCACAGAGTTCGACAGGTTCCCGATGTCGCGAAGGCTCAGGCTGTACGCGACATCCCCTTCGCGGGTCGCCCTGACAAACCCCTTCGGCGCTCCAACGTCCTCCAGCGCGTCAGCTAGCTCGCGGGCAGAGGCGACGAAGAAGCGGTGGTGGCCGGCAGGTGTAAGCGCAGCCATCTGCGCCAGCGCCAGCGACATGCGGTTCGCCTCGTCCTCAGCTCGCGAGTCGGCGCTGTCGAGGTAGCTGTGCTCAAGCCACGAGGTCATGCCCTCGGTCATCGCGCGCATGGTGAGGAAGCGGACGTGCTTGTTGATGGCCGTGCGCATGACGAGCGCTGGCTGCTTGTAGCCGTAGGTCAGGAAGGGTGGAGCGATCATGCCGGTGAACCGGCCGGACTGCATCGAGGCCATCCACGACGGCTTGTCGCTGTAGTCGTGCAGGGTGTCGAGCGTCCACCGTGTGGCCTCGGCTGGCGTCATGGACAGCTTCTCGCGGGCGATGATGTACGCCGTCATGCGCCGGGCATCCTCTTGCGCTCGCGTCATGCGAGCGATGGACGTGTCCAGCAGCTCCTCATAAACCTGCTCGAGAGCTGCCGCACCCCGCGTCCACAGCGTGGTCCTGACGATCTTGCCCTCCTGCTGCTTCTGCTCGACCTCGACGGCTGCATCAATGATGCGCTGGGCGGAGTCCCGCGCCTTCTTTGGCATGCCCTTGATGCGCTCCGGCAGGGTCTTCATCAGGCGCAGGTGTAGCAGCGCGGAGCCCACCTTCTCCATTTCGACGAGCGCGTCCTCATCAGGGGTGTACCTGTCGAGGATGTCACCGAGACGAATCCCGGCCTCGGTGATGTTGTCCATGTCGCCAGTGATGCGCGGCGTCGCGGCGTCGGGGTCGATCAGACCGGCGTCGATGGCCTCCTTCATCATGGGGGACACCTTGCTGCGGTCCAGCCCGACGATCTGACCGTGTCGTGCTCGCGAAACCATGTTGTGCCCGCGCTTGAAGAACGACCGGTACTCCGACAGGCCAAGGTCTGCGCGCGACATGATGTTGTTGGTGTCGCCGATGTGGTTGCGCATGTGGTAGCCGGGCGGGTTGTAGGCCGTCTTGAGCAACTTCCAGATGCGCATCACCACGGGTGCCCGCTTGAGCATGGCCTCGTCCAGCTTGAGTTGGCGAGCGATGCGCGGGTCGATGTATTTGCCGGCCATCGTGCCGAACAGAAAGTTGTACGGGTCGCTACTCGCCGCCCGGTCCTTGCCGGCCACCTTTGTCGTGGCGATCTTCATGTAGCCGGGTCGGTACTCCTCCGAAGCGAGGCCGGACTTGTTGAGCATGCGCCACATGCCGTCCCAATAGCGCATCTGGCCAGAAAGCAGCAGGAGCTGTTCGGCTGTGTTGTAGAGCACCGTCTCGGCTTGGATCTCCCCAGCGATGGCCCAATCGCGAAGCTGCTCCTCCCACTCTGTGTCCGTGCGTCGTCGCCGGAAGCGGCCCTCTTGACGCGACTTCCGCCCCATGACACCCGGCATGCCGAGTCGCGCGAAAGTGTCCTCCGCGCTCAGCATGCCATCGTACAGCGCCCTGCTGATGTAGCTGTCGAAGCTGTCGGCGATGATGGCCGGGTCGACACCCATCTTGCTCGCGATGTCGATTTGCAAGTCCACCAGCGCCTTACGGAACCGAGACATCTTGCTGGTCGGGTCAGACATCAGCTCTGCGAAGACCTTGGCGGTGCGTGGCGACTCCGGCGAGGACTGCACCCGATATGACCAGTCGGTGCGCAGCGCGAATAAAACTCTGGCCGAAATGGCGTCGACCTTCGCTTGCCCCTCGAGGTCTTCGACCTCAGCCATGCGCTTGAGGTGTTTCTTGAACTGCTCGATGAAGGTCTGCTGCTCAAGCACGCCGATGTCTGAGACGGGCAGCTCCGCCAGCTCGTCGCCGCTCGACCGCTGGTACTCCCTCATCGCCACCAGAGCCCGCTTGAAGCGTCCGTTTAGCTCTGCGTCGCTGATCGGGCGGTACTTCACGGTCATGTTTAGCGCGTCGGTGCTTTCAAAGCTCAGGTTGACGTACTCGTCCCAAGCCACGCCGCGTCGCGTCCTGTCGATGCGCCGCAACAGCGCCTGCTTCCAGACCTGCTTCTCCTTGTTGCTCATCGACTTGAGCGACTTCTCCATGCGGCTGGCAATAAAAGCGTAGGCCCCGGCGACATAGCGCGCCTCCGACAAAGCCTTGCGGAACTGCGGGTCCGCCTCCGCCAGCGACAGCATGGCTGCGTCATCCATCGCCTGAACTATTCCGGGGATGCCCTCCAAGTCCGCGTCTTGCAGCTTCCCGCCAGCTTCCCTTGTCCGCTTGGCCAGCTCCATTATGCGGGGGATCATGGGCTCCATCAGCCCAACGGCCACCTTCGCCTCATCTGGCGTAAGCCCAATGCTCTCTTGCAGGTGCTCGAAGATGCGCGAGCGGCCCTGCTTGCTGTTGCCGATGGGTACGACTGACTGCACCGTGACGCTTAGCCCGCTTTCCCGCTTCGCGTCGTATGTCCCGCCACCTTTGTGGCGCGTGAACGAGCCCTCCATCGCCCGAACGATGTCGACGGTAGACAAAGCCTCAGCCCGACGCTGGTCGCTGTCGGGCGGGTACTGAGAGCCGAACATTTCCTCGTGCTTGGCGCGGAACTCGTCGGTGATCGGCGTGTCGCCCTTGCGCTTGCCGATCTTTGTGATCTCCCCGATGACCTCTTTGAAGCGGGGGTCGAGCTTGATGTCTGACTTGACCTGCTCCGACAGCGTGGCCGACAGCGTGCGGTACGGGTCAGCAACATCGAACAGCGCCCACTGAACCACTCGAGGAGTGTCCGTCTTGACGAACCCGCGCGTCGCCTTGCTGACGCCAGTGTCCGCAAGGCCGAGAAGGTTGAAGGCCGCCTCGCCAAGCCGGTTCAGCTTGAACTCCTCCGGGTAGACGATCGTTCGCGTCACGACAGCACCGTCGACGACCTTGCTCAGGTCAACGTCATGCCGGATTTGCCCGGAGTCACCATCGCCCACGTCAAGCACACCGGACTCAGCGGCCCGGCGCACCTCGGCCAGTTCCGCATCCGACAGCTCGCGACCCTTCTTGAACTTCTGGAAGGTCGACCCTTTGCGAAGCGGCACGTCCATATTGACCGACGGCCCGACAGTGCCGTCAGGCATCTTCGTGCTGCCAATCTCCACATGGAACGTCTGCGTCTTGCCGCCGACGGTCATGAACTTGCGGCCCAAAGCCGCCAGCGGAAGCAAAGACTCGACCGGGTACTCGAACAGGGCTTCCGCAACGGCCGCTCCCTTTTCCCCTTCCGGCGCGACCACCGCCGCCGTGATGGCTGGGTTGAGCCCCTGCACAAAGGCGGTGGCTCCAAACTTGGCCCGCGCGGCCAAACGCTCCAGCTCTGCGTCGGACGACAAAGCCCCGTGCTCAAGCGTGTTCCGCGCGTGGCGCAGCTCTGCATCGTCCGCTGTGACCCTGTAGGTGATGGCCGCCGCAGCGTTCGCCACCTCCTTAGAGGCAACCATCGCGCCCATGAACGGCGCTGTGACGACGGAGCCGAACAGCCCGTAGACACCGCCAGCAACGTTGGCCGCGAACTGGAAGAACGGCCACTCGCGCAGCGCACCCCAAGCCGTGTCCTCGCCCATCGCTGGGCGAGAGATCAAACCGCCGCCGCGCTCTGCTGATGCCCTGAACGCCTCCTTGTCCATCAAGCTCGTAAAGCTGCTCTGCACCTCGCCCTTGGCACGAGCCAGCCGCAGGCGTCGGTCAGCCTCGACCACCGACTCGCCGGGCTTGAGCTGCATGTAGGTGCCCTGCCGCCTGCTGATCGGGCCAAGCCTCTGCTCCGTCGAGCCGCGCGCGAACTCGCCACCACCAACATAGGCGGTGGCGCGGAACAGAGCGTTGTTGGCCATGTCGCCGCCCTCGATGAGCGGGGTGTCAATCTGCTCGCGTAGCTCGTAGATGGGTGGATCGGCCTGCCCTTCCGGCTCCATCCATGAGGGCAACTTCGGTGTGACCGGAAGGTCCGGTGGCGGCACTGTGTCCGCAGGCTTCATCCACGAGGGAAGCGCCTGCCCCTTGGGCGCTTGCTCCTCATCGTCCGCAGGCTTCATCCATGACGGCAGCTTGTCGCTCATCCATCAGGCCCGCTGTATGTGGTGCCGGCACGGGCTGCCTCATAAGCGCCCAGATGGGTGCCGGCCATCCGCGTTCCGTTGAAGAACAGAATACCGTCGGGCGTCACTTCCCCGCGACCCGCACCCTCGATCATGACCGGAAGCGCACCACCAGAGCTGGGGCCAGCGGCCGCAGGGGGAACGGAGGCTCCAGCGTAGGAGTCCAAGATGGAGTCGACCTCGCCAAGCATCTTATCGACCTGATCGGTTTGCAGCAGTTTGCCCATTTCGGTCGCCAGCTTGGCGCGGGCGCTCGCTTTCAGCTCTGCGCGGCGCGTGGCGTCTTTCTGCGCCTGCATCCGAAGATCAGCCTCACGGGCCTCGCGCCGACCAGCAGCATCGAGCCCTGCTTTCACGACCGGGGCCTCTGCCTTGATTTTCGCAAGCCGCTGGCTGTAGTCCATTTCCGGCGACCACGACGCGGGGGGCATCTCCTGCGCCTGCAAGAGCTGTCGATCTCGTTCATCGAGCTTCGACCACAACGCAGCCAACGTGGCTTTGCGCGACTTTGTGCTTGCCTTGGTGCCAGACGCTTTTGCGCCGTAGGTTTGGATGTAGCGCGCCAGCGGCGATGAGCGCTTCCGGCCACGACGCCTGCGCGCGAGCGCATAGCGATGGCGCAGCTCCTCAAGCGCCACACGCGCCTCCGTCTCCATGCCGAACAGCTCTTTGCGCCTCTCGTGGTTCAGGCCGGCGTCTACGCGCCGGTCGATGGCCGCGTCATACTGCGCCCGCAACGGGTCGGGGCCTCGGTTCGCAAGGTTGAGCGAAGTGCTTGTGTCCTGAGCCTGACGAGCGGCCTGCATCGGTGTGCGCTGCATGGCTGGGCGCATCGCACTAACGATGGGGGCGGCGGGCGTCGGTGATCCGCGCTCCGACATCATCCGTTCGCGCTCGCGAGCAACAATGGCCCGCATGCGGGCGCGCTGCGCTGGTGTTGGTGCTACTGTCCTGTTCATCACAGCACCTCGTCGAGGATGGCCCGCATCTTGTCGGCCCAATATTCGTTCGCGAGGTCGATGGCTTGGTCGAGGATGCCTTTGTGCCTTTCGACAAAGTCCTTTTTCTCAGCGAGCGACATGTCTTCAAGCTCTTTCATGATGCTCTGCCACTGCTTCTCGCCTTTGCGGCCACGACGCCGGTCGCTCCCCCGGATCTTGCTGATACTCTTGAGCTTCGACTTGATGTTGTCGACGGACGACTGGTAGTCGTCTCCGATCTCTGTGTATTCCTGCACACCAGTGACCAT
>Ga0208898_1000319_pt1 | contig 37611 bp, 53 predicted proteins | sample VirMetDEL_Mar_4_FD_184513 | JGI IMG/M metagenome (GOLD analysis project Ga0208898, IMG submission 184513) | Aqueous microbial communities from the Delaware River and Bay under freshwater to marine salinity gradient to study organic matter... | ecosystem: Environmental > Aquatic > Marine >... | reverse complement strand
TATCTCTAAAAGTATAAGTTTTAAAATATCGCCTTATTTTCCTTTTGTTTACGGGTAAAATTCGCGCTGCGATTCTTTCTGTTTTTTCATTATTCATTTTTCATTTTCCTATTTAATAAGTTTTAAATTTTCCTTTTTTGGTATAAATATTTTTACCTCTATACAGTCGGCCATTAAACCTGTAATATCATCACGGCAAAAATCACTTTCCTCACTATACTCAAAACAAGCGTTAGGCCATTGATCTAAAAATTCATTGATATTTTTAATTTCACTACCGGTTAAACCTGAAATATCATAGTATTCAATCGCAGTAATATAATGCTTACATATTGTCGCGCTATATTCATCAAATTTAACAGGCATAAAAACCTACCTTTACACCATCACCACAATTACTTAGTTCAATTAAAATACCTGAAAAAAAACTATCGTTTGAATAACCATGCCAAGAATCGGGAAAGAGAGAATTTTTTTCTAGCCTCATAAAGTCGTTTAAATCATAAACTTGATTTTTATATCTAAAAAAACTACTTTCCTCTATTGTGTCGTAATTATCTTTTAATTCATCTTTTTCTTTTTCTGTTAAATCATACCAGTAAATAATTTCTCTAAATTGATTATTTGTTTTTATTTCTAAAGTCATTTTTATTCATCCTATTTTTAAAGTATCTATATCAAATTCATAGTCATTAATTATTAATGTTTCTGTTATCGCCTCATCACTTACTAAATAATAATATTCATCGTCTAAAGTTTTATAATATTCATCGGCAAGCCATCGACAATTTTCTAAAAAACAATCATTGTCATTATTTAATAATTGCATTGTATTAGAATGGCAGTAATTGGAACGTGAATAAATTTCTAATTCGCAAGGATAATAATCGTCATCTATATCTTTCTTTTTTTCTATCATGGCATTGCGTAGAATATTTTTAGCATAGTCTAACTTATCGTCTTTATAATTATAATTATCTATTAAGTTTTTTAAAATTGTTTCTATTTCTTTTTCATTTTCTGGATAGCTAAATTTTCCGGTGAAAGATGCGCCATCGCCTTGTGACCAGAAACCACTGAAATAACTTTCAACATCGTAAAAGCCAAGAATATCTAATTGCGCGTGAAAGTCTTCTTTAGTAAATTGCCACCATTCATAATCGGTATTTATATCTCTATTATTTTCGATCACTTTTTCTTTTTGTTCGTCATTCAATTCATTAAATTTTAAATATGTTTTTATTATTGTTTCTTGTCTCATAATTTATTTATCCTTTTCTAATAATTTTAAAATTGTTTTTTCTCTATTGCTTTTTTTTGCTCCGATACTTTGAAAAGTACAAAAAAATAAATAAGCGTTTTGATTATGATCGAAAATATAAATTTTTTGAAAAGCATAATCGATTCTATATTTTTTCATAATTCACCTATCCTTTTTTAAAATGGTATATCGTCGGCCGTAAAAGTATTTTTAACCGCCTCATTATAAATATTTTTTGCTAAATAATTTTCTTCTAAATATTCATCTATTGCGCGTAGTTCTTCACTTGACATATAATCCAAGTGATAGCCCATTGATATAGTAGCGACAACATTATTAATTTTTAAAACATCATTGAAACTATAACCTTTAGACGTTCGATTCATTTTAACAAATTTAAATTTTGGATATTCGGTGGTAATTGCTAAAAACCACGTTTTATTCTTGTTATTCGTAAAAAATACTTGAATATCAGGGACCATTTTTTTATGTGTCATACTATTCATTTTTTTATCCTTTAAATTCAACGTAACATTTTGCGAATAAGTCACCATCTTGATGCAAAAAATATTTATTTTTATCTTTATCGATTAATTCAGCATTGTTTAAAACATCATTCCAAGAATCCCAATATGATTCGTTTTCGGGATTATTTAAAATTTCTTTTTCTTCTTTATCAAGTTTTAAATTCCATTTTTCTAAATCAAAACTTTCTACAAAAACTTTAGGAATATAAATACCATGGAAGTCTGATAATAATAATTCACTAAAAACGGCTATCATTGTTTCATCACAATTTTCACATATTACTTTTTCTTTTTCACTTATGATATCGTCTGCGTAATTGTCGCAATTATTACAATGATAATAATCAGCCATATAATATTCATTTTTCATTTTTAAATATCCCTTAAATTGAATTCATCTAAAAAAAACTCGTAACATTCTTTTTGTTCTATATCGTTTTCGTCATACGTTTCATAAGGTGAATCAAAACGCCATTCAATACTTAAAGCACTTCCAAGAATATATAATTCTGAAAACATGCCGTCATGATACAAATTGCATATTTCACGTAAAGCGAAGGCAAACGAAAATTTGAAACCGCTATCATCATTTTCTAAATCAAAGTCATTCTTAAAATGTTCAAAAGTTTTTTTATATAGTTTTTCTTTTGTTTCTTCTTTCATTTTGTTTTTCCTTATTAATGTTTAATTTCTACCTTTATATTACTATCGTTCGACGTTCGACACAAGACTTTTCGGAAAAAAATTTAAAAAATGTAATATTTTCACGCTTTTATCCTCATTGATTATGCTCAAAGCGCACCGATAAACTATTGACATAATTTCAAACAGTTATCGTCGAACGTGCGCACCGATAGAATAGAAACGTTTTAAGCGTTTTATGTGAGTTAACACATAGGTATTTTTTTAAAAACGCTTAGAAAGGCCGAAAACGATTCATAAAGGTTTATGACTTGAAATATTTTAGAGAATTCAAAAATGATTTAGTTATTTGTACCTATTTTCAGGTACTTAACTATTCATTTAGTCTTTTCCATCGTTTCAAAGCTTTGAATTATCAAGTTTTCTTTACAAATAGTTTTCAAAATTTAGTAATTTTCATCTATTTTCAGGCACTTACATTTTTCAGTTTTTTGAATTTTTGGAAATTTTGGAAAAACCTAGTGATTTCGCGCACTTACAACTTTTGATTTTCTACGTGATTTCGCGCACTTACAACCCTAGTAAAATCAACCACTTAAATATTGTAAAATCTTTGGTTTGTAAAAAGCTCACTTTCGATAGGTTTTTCAAAAACCATAATAATTAAATTATCATTTAAAAAAATTTAAAAATTTAGAAACATTTTTTAAAAATATTAAATTAAAAAAAAATAATTTTATAAAATTTTAAAAAAACTACAAAAATATTTTAAAAATTTTTTGGTATTTTATAAATTATATTTATTAAACATTCACCAAGGGATTGGTTTAATATTCACAAATAAATTCGTAATCTTTCATTACTTTATTTATGTATGACTTCATGAAAAATTCTTGAGTTGATGGGAACCATTCATTTGCATATTTACAAAACCAGTATTTACCACGGTGAATAACCCATCTATTTTTACCGTAATTAAACCACACTATTGCGGTTCCCTTTTCTGGATGAAACCAGATACCTTCTTTAATCTTTACATCTTCTTCCATTAAGTCTCTCCTTGGTGGACGATCCAAATAGTGACCGCCCCCTTAAATTTTTTTTCAGTCTCTAGAAAAGAAGGGGCCTACCCTTTTACTCATGAGCATCTACGAAATGATCGAAGTCATGGTAAACAGGAGAGTTCATATCTAATTTTCTCCTGTCGTAATGACCTATACGTTCACATATTCTCATCCATTGATTAGGTCTGTTCATCTTCTCCATCATTATCATAGCTCCAGCACAATGTTTCACACCTTTGTCCATGTTACTCTTTCCCTGACATGTTGAAGTCTTGTGACAACTGAAAGATTCATCACAGTCTAAAGCTAACGCAATCTCATTAGCTCTTTCGTAACTCAAATAAGGTGTTACGTCTGTTCTAAATGGACAATTATCACAAGGACGAGTGAGTGTTAAATCCACTACAACATTCCTACCCACTCTTTATGTACTCTCTTCCAAACCTTAGCGTTTGGAGTAACCTTCTCCCAATTGAACGCTCTCATCACCCATCCATTGTTAGGTTCACTTTTACAAAACTCTTCAGGTGCTTTGTTGTGATACTGTTTAACATTATCTGCGTATTGCTTGGTTAGGTTGTACTTCTTTAATAACTCTTCAAACTTTTTAAATAGATCACTCATATTACTTAACTTCCTTTGGTAACTTAACAATTTTTACCTTGATGTTAATATTAAACTTTTCTCTTTGTTCTTTTATCCACTCACTCTTCTCTGCACATAACGGTACTTTATGTTTATCAAACTTTCCAGTCACGTAGTTGTGACAATACTGACACATAGGACAAAAGTTTTGCTCATTCCAAAAATACTTTTCCTTATCTACTTTCCACGCTACGTAATGATCCACCACCGTTGATTTAGCACCACACACATAACACTTTGGATTGTGATGTAGGAACCTGAAGCGATACTTATCCCAATTTGAATCGTAACCTTTCTCTCTAGCCGAGAGTTGTCCTGGTCTTCTATACTTCTTATTCGATACGTGTCGATTGGGTTTAAATTGCTTTGGTTTTTTAGGCATATCTTATGGTACAGGTAATCCCGCTGGAATGGGTAACTTTTTACTACCTCTTGCGGTGGTTTTAACTACAGCGGGTTTATCAAAGTCCCACATCAAATCTAACTCATCTTTTATATGGCCAAGGTTATCAGAATGGAAGTGGTGAACTTTTCCGGTTGGATCAGCAACGGCCAGATTGTAGAACTTATAACCCGCCCTGCTTTGAAAACAAAAGAATATCTCACGTTCTGTTAAACTCTTTAATGCATCAAATATCGTCATTATCACTCTCCGTTTACTTAACATTACTATCCACTCCCACGTTATATGACAATAGATTAATTTTGGAACACTGTTCTTTAATACTATCAACTCTCCACCCCCTAACATTTGGAACACTGTTCTTCGTTTACTTTTACGTTTATATTACCCTTCTACACCTTGAAGAACTCTGTTCTAATTTTTACATTAGTTATTTATAACGCTCCGTTTACTATTTATTAGCGTTGCATTATTTAACGTAACCAAGGATAACTGTAAGTGTATGATTTTAAAGAGTTTTACATAGTGTAATTTATATGATATTTTTGGAGAGTCCCACCCAAGGGTGTAAATTAGGAAGCAAATATAGTGCAACATTTGTTTTCTATATTTACTCCCTAACAAAAGGGTGATTAGGCACTTTCCAAAAACCACGCCCGCCCCTTTACATACATAAACCATTTTTATTTATTCATTAGTTTAGAACATAGTTCTATATCTTATCGCATATTATCACACTCTGTTTTCGTCATTTGACTTTCAATTTACTAACGGTGTACGGTTGGGGAAATTTTAAAAAGGAGATAAAACCCATGCCATTTAGAAAGCTAACGACTTACGTTTCTGAACACCACTATAAAGAACTCTATAAGTATGCTGAAAACAAGAAAATACCTAAGAGTCGTTTATTGGCCATAGCTTTAGATAATGAAATGTCGAATAAGAACCCTTTCGACTACAACCTTGGTGTTGTATCAGCTAAATCAAATGAGTCAGATCAAGCAAAGATCATCAATTATGTTAAAACTGCTAAAGGTCACTTAGGTAAAGATTTATTATGTTTGTCTCGCCAAGATATAGGTATCGATGATAAGGCCGATCTTTTAAAAGCTTTAGAAGACCTCATTAAATCTGGTGTTATCGCCACTTATAAAAAACCTAAATTGGCCAATAGGCCTGAAGAAGCTCCTGGTTATCTTTGCTACAAACTTAAAAGTGACATGTTACCTGACGATAAAGAGAAACGTCGTAAACAGTACGAAAAATTAAAAAAAGAATTTGAAAATTAATTATTGACGTACCCTGATTTGGGGTTATATGCTTTCTAAACATTGAGACTTATTCTTTTGGAGACTTAAAACAAATGAACGATTTAGTAACGAGTGCTAATTACCACTATAAAGGTAGCGCACATGTGTCGCACGACATGGAAGTTTATAATATCCTTGGTTTCGTTAAACTTAAAGAACCTGTAACAGGTGAATGGGTTGAAGCGGTATCTTACGTTAAATACTACGACCCGCATGTGATATTCGTAAGAGAATTAGACGACTTTAAAAATAAATTTACGATCTCTCACGAATTGGTCCCTAGTAGGGAAGGAGTTGAATTATGACTAACACACTACCAAGGATTGATAACACCCCTTTAAGAGGTGATAACACCCCTTTAACAAAGAACACCCACACCCCTTTAACAGGTGATGAAGTACATTCGTTTATGAAACGCTTCTCCCTCGACATTAACCAATTTGCAAAATTATTAGGTGTATCGCCCCAAGCGGTTAGACTCTGGATCACAGGTTCCCGCCCCTTTAATGAAACAAACTCGCGACTATTGAGAATGTTTGAACGTAGGCCTTCGCTTATGGGAGAGTTTTAATAATAACTAAGGAGACTAAAATGTTATTGAAAAAAGTAAAGTTAAGTGATGTAGCTCTTATTGAAAACTCAAGAGCTAATGAAGAAGATTGTTCCGAGCTTATGGAGTCAATTAAAGAATCCGGTTTGATTCAGCCAGTTGTTGTGACTAAAGCTTTTAATGGTAGAGGTAAAAAACCTTATGTATTGGTGGCGGGCAATCGTCGTTTTAGGGCCGTTAAAAATTTAGGTGAAGCATCGGTTGACGCTGTTATTAACGACAATATTAAGGATATGGCCGACCTCTTGGTTTTTAATATGTCTGAAAACTTGCAACGTAAAGATGTTTCAGCTTTTGAACAAGGTAGACTTCTCAAACTTCTTATTACTAAACATTTCCTAACGAAAAAAGAGTGTTCCGTTCGTTTAGGTATTACTGAAGCAAGAGTAGAATCGTTACTCAATGCTTTTGGTGCTTTCCCTCAAAAATACACTGAGAAGATTACCACCGATACCAATGCCGTTAGAAAAAAAGGTTTAGTTGGTTTAAGTACCGCTACAACCGTTGCGAATCTTCAAAAATCTAACCTTATTAGTAGGTCAGAAGGACAAGAAATTTTAGACGGCGTTCTAAATGGAAAGTATAACTCTACAACTGTTAGAGCAATGGCCGGAACCATAAGAAAAGGTGCATCTTTTAGACAGTTTAAAAATGGTTCTAAAAGTATTGGTTACACCACTGTTAGGGTTCCTCTTTACGTATCGGAAAAAGAAGACATTGAAGGTGGTATAACAGAATATCTAATGCAGTTGATTTATGGTGAGAGTAAAGATCATTTTACTCGACCGAGGTTTTAAATGATAACAGTAACAGCAGGTAAGGTGAGCGTTACAGGTAGAAACTTTACAAGTATCTCTCCCGACTTCCTAAGTGAATTAAGAAAGAGTGCAGGTCTTAGTCATAGGGCGGTGGCTAGTTTAGTAGGTTACAAAAGTTCAACAGGATATAGCGGTTATGAGTATGGTGAAGCGACTCCTTCAATTGATACGTTCACCAAGATAGTTAAGGCAATTGTGCCTGGTAAAGAGTTAAAGATAAAGGTGGGGTTGTAGATGCCTAGATATAGAGGAATTAGTAGTAAGGTTATCGTAAGAGGTTAAAATAATGAGTTTAGAATTTATAGTAGGGTCATCAATTGTTGGAGGAATATCTGCACTCTTGGCGATACTAGGTTTTATTTATTATAAGTATAAAGATAACGAAGACGTTAAGAATATAGTTGATTTCGCCATAACTTTTATAGTCGGCACAGTGTTTTTAGTATTTTTCATACTGTTTCTCTACAGTGTAGTTATCCCTTTCGTAGGCGCAACGGCCATAGAATGGTGGAACGTAATTGTGAGTTGGTTTTAAACTTAAAGGGTATTGGTTATGACACCGTTAAACATGTTATTAGTTAGTAATTTTATTTTCACTCTTCACAAACTGGATCGTTTTGAAAGAAAGTCTTTAAATGTTTGTACTTTATATAGTCGCACAGTTGAAGACTATACTCCATTGTTATGCGGTTGTTCTAAGCAACTTGGTGTACGTAAAAAGTCCAAGAGACTATTTAAGATTTGTCAGTTATTGAAAAAAGAAAGAGGTGAGTATGACTTGTGAAATGAAAAAAGAACGCGACGAGCTTGCAAAAGCATTGCTGCAATCGCACGAACAATACTATGGTGGTGATGATTACGAGAGAGCAATCCAACTCGCCAAGAGGATAAAGGGGGGAGAGTGATGAGTGACATAACATACTTAGATAAAATACATAAAGATTTAGAACGTATTTCCCATCAACGTAAGAATGTTACTAGCGATGGTTTAACCGTTTACGAAAGAGAAAATCTTGAACTCTTGGCGTTCATGGCAAAACGGTTAATTAATATAGAAATAAGAATTGACGAGTTAAACGAAACAGTTTGGAAAAATACGGAACATTAATGAACGATAAAATATTTAAACCCGGTGTTTATTTAAAACCTAATGGTGACTTAGTTGCAATCTTTACTGAATTGAGTGACGACGGTGTTTACTGGAAAGTGATGGACGGTAGAAAGTGTACCAACAAAGTGTTAAATTCTTTTTACAAAATGCAAGGTTTACCTAGACCTTATATGGAATGGACTTCCAATTCACCTCGATTAGGGTGGGGTGGAACTGAGTTCTTATTAAAGTGCGAATACTTAGGTGAGCTTTAATTGTTCGCCTTCGCTTTTTTCAATCTGTCCCGCAACTCTTTGGGCATGGGCCATTTTCCCCACATTTTATAGGACTCATCGATCCAATCGTTGATGAAACGAAGAGTGTATTCTAAGTAATCCAAACGTTTTTTCATGTCGCGTATTTCTTTTTCAGTCACCCTTCACTCTCCAATAATCTTTTCTTTTTCAAGTAAACCGATCCGTTGAATTTTGTTTCAACTTTAAACTTTGGTTTAGTCGGTCGCCTGTTAAGTCTATTTTTATCTCTAACAGTATTACAAAACTCTTTTTCACCGTCAGATAATTTAATGTTTTTCAACGCTTCTTTAGTGGTGTTTTTCATTCTATCCTCGCTCGTTCAACAGTTAACTTAGCTTCTACCAATACTCTCGCTCTATTCAAGCAATCTTGGTAATCCATTATCTTTTTATTTCTTCGCCACATGACAGATGCTAAACAACCAACGCAAGTTATCTTCTCTTGATCCAGAGTTGATTCAAACCCCCACAAAGCTTTCGAGTTGCAAAAGTTCTGTTCATGGTGAACTATTGTTTCATCGTATTTACGTTTAACGGTCTTGTGGTATTTACTGTTCATTATGTTCCAGCTTGCATTTAGGACAGATCATTCCTCTACTTCTCGCCCATATATAACAGCAATCATCGTTATCGCATTGAGCGTAAAGCGTGGGGAATTGCTCTATTTTATTTTCCATTTTTCGCGCCCACTGTATTTTATTTCTACAAACGTTACAGTAACTTCTAGGTGTTCCTTTCCAACTAGACATTGAAAAACGACTAAAAGGTAAAACCTCTTTACAACCGTTACACTCTTTTATCTTTCGTTCGTGACAAGTGAACGAAGCTACACCTTTAGGCATTTTTCACCTCTTTACCGTCCATATCCGTTATCATATAAACTTTTCCACCTGCCTCAATGTCAGGGTTAAGTATCGTTTTAACCATCTCGCCCATGTGTCCTTCATAACAAAGAAGTGCTAGAGCTTGATTCGTTCTCTCTTTGCTTATCTTATCTGCTTGAGCGTTGAAGTGTGCTGTGATTATTTCTTTATTTGGGTATCGTCCAGCGTTTCGTTGAGTTTTAATATAACCAAAAACTCTTTCAGTATCGCTCGCTTTGTCTAACTCTTCTTTAATCTTCTCAGCAACGACAGTTACTTTAGAAAATAAGAAACCTTCTCTAACAATTAAAAACGGTTCATTAAAAAGCGGACTACCATCTGAAAACTTATTCACGTTGCACATCATTGCTGATTGGTTCTCAGTCAAGTCGTTTCCGGTTAACTGTTTGTACTCTTCATGATCGACAAGACGAAGGACGCGACTCACTCTTGAATGAGAAGGTAACGCTGTTCCACCACGACCTGCAAATTGAGTCATGTCCTTGGTAGATGAAGAAGCTTTACCCATGTGATTAATCATCTCAACACACGCATTACTTTTAACAACTAAACGTCCCATAAATTTCGCGACGATTTTAGACATGTCGTTAAGTGCGCTTTCACTTCCCCAAAACGAAGCAATTGGATCAAATACAATCATATCGGGTTTTAAATCTTCGATTGCTTCACATACTTTACTATACGCCTCGGTGTTTAACGTTATAAAACCATTACGAGCTTTATCGATTAAACAAAGGTCTTCATCTTTTTTAATTAGAATATTGTTTTTTATTTTTGCTACTTTCTCACGATCTTTATGAATGTCCATTTGTTTTAAAATAGAACCTATCATCGCCGCTAATTTTTCAGCGGTGTCTTCACCTGTGACAAATAGAGTACGACCACCACCTTCTAACAAACACTCATGGCCAAGGAAAGGTTCACCTAGAGCAAGACATACTGCCTCGTAAAGTTTCAATGTTGTTTTACCTGTACCACCATCGGCGGTTGTTAAGTGAATATCTTGAGTTGACCAATCTTTAAAAATCTGTGGTCTTTTTAATTTGGAGAAATTCATTAAATCGTATGTTGTAAAAAACGATGGTGTCCAACGTTCTGGTGGCGTTGCTTCAAAAGTCGGAACAAGTAGTTCAGGTTGTCGATTACCGAAGGGACTTATAACAGGGTTTGAGGCACCACCTTTAAGTCCTGATTCAATTGTTGCCCTTGCTTCTTGATCTGGTTTACCGCGCTCTTTAGCAGCGTTAAATAACTCGTTATAAGCATGTTCACGATCAACGCTTCCGCTCGTTACTAATTGGCCTATTTTATATGCTTCAGTGTTGAGAACGTTGTTAGATTCTCCTTCGGGAGCGTTGCGTATATTTTCACACGATTCATCTAATTTTTGCTTGACAATTTCCGGGTCGATTTTAACCACATCTTCTAGATTGACAGCTTCTTTTTCAACCGCTAGGGCGTGGGATTTAAACCAATCAGGAGCTTCACAAATTGGAGTGTTATCAACGCCATAAAAAATTACATACCCATCTGCCCCACGAATATCTAAACCTTGATCGAAACCAGCGCGGTTCCCATATCGTTTTCCATCTTTAGGATATTTGAAAAAATAATGAACACCACCTGAACGAGTTCGTTGACTCATTGTAATTGGGATATTGTATTTTTTAATTGTTTCAAGACCGCCACTTTTAACATCAACGTCGAGAACGAGCAGGTCGTTATCAGGGCCAGTCGGGAGTCCGTAGAATTTTAGTTGAGGGTATTGAGTTGACCAAGAATTAATAACGCCTTGGTCGCTTGAACAATCTTCGCGCCATTTAAAACCCTTGACTGGTACTTTACGTCCATCGGGCGTGAGAGTAGCTGGAAAGAACTTCCAAATGCTCAAAGTGTTTTATCCTGGTTTAATTTCATATTGTTTTTAAGCCTCATTAAAAGTCTCTTAGAAACCTAGTGGAAAAGTGGAGACTTAATTCACTCTTTCAATTGACGGATCAGGAAAATCTATCCACTAGGTAGAAGTTTATTTTGGTAGAATATTACCGAAACTGTCAACAGAATTAATAAATCCTGCGTAGCCTCCATTCATAACCACCCAATTAATGAAGTTAAGTTGCGCTCTTTCTCGTTTGTCAAATTTTTTATCAGGGTTCCAAGCTTCTTTTTTACATTCAGCAGCGGTGAAAACCGCTAAGGTTTTACCAACCATGTCAGGGGTAATAAGTATACGAGTGAAACCGATAAGGTCGCTAGAAGCTGAGTTTTCTTGGTGTTGTTTAGAAATGTTTCCAAGACCGTAACGGACCATACGACCTGTTTCGTCTTTGAAGGCCCCGCAATTATTTCTCATTAAAAAACAATCTTTGGAACGAGCGTAAAGTTGCGCTTCCTGCTGTACTGTTGATTCATCTTTCATACATGTAGACTCGGATTAAGTTCTTTAGCAAATTCTTTTTCTAAAGCTTGCGAATGTTGTTTTTGAAGGTCTTCTCTAATCTTTTTTAATTTTTCGTTAATCTGTTTTTCTGGTACTGACGGTGAAGGTATCTTCGGTAGCTTTGGTAGACAGTCACCATCATAGAGTGATCTACCAGGGACTTTGACACCTTCTTCTTCCTCAATCAACATCTCAATGTAATGTTTCGCTTTCTTTAAATCTTCAACACCGTTTTTAAGTTTGTAACGACAGATGTATTTGATCGCATTACCTTCACAAAAGCCAAGGTTGTTGGCGATGATAAACTCCGCTGGTTGAAATTTAAAATTCTTGTAGTGGTTTCCACCTACTTGTTTGTCTAACGCTTTGGTCATTTTAAGTCTCCTTATTTGATTATGAATAAAAATATTATTACTGCTACAATAATTGCTTCAAGTGTTATTTGATCTACCATGGTGTGTATCCGTGCAACGTTAAAAAAGCATTGTAGTAAGCTTCGCAACCTTTAATGTTTTTCCATTTTTCTTTCATAACATCTCGTTGTTTTCTAACTTCACTATTAACTTTTCCATGTCAACTTTCTTTTCACCCAACGCTTCGGTTATCGTCATACCAAAACAAATATAAAACTTTTTATGTATTGATCTATCGCTATAACCGTAATGAGTTTTAAGGACACCAGCAGCTTTAGCGATTGCTTCACCTAACTTGCCTTGAGTTTCTATTCTGTCGTTTTGATTTTTCATGGCCCGTAACGCTGCCCCCGCACCCGCCGCATGTCCTACCCTTTCTGCCATGTGAGCGGGACTTTCAAGTACAGCACCTTCCTCAATTTCCCTCAATGTTTCAGGGTCGATTAAAAACAAATCACCATCTACTTGTTCTGGTAACACTCTCTCACTTGGACCATTGGTGCGTGAAGATTTTAGTGCTTCTGTTCCACACCAGGGACACTCGGTTAACGCTCTATCATAAGGTGAGTTGCACATAACGTCTGAACAGATACGAAGGAAGTTTATTTTCTGCCCGGTCTTTTTAATTCTATCAAGGGTCCATTCTCTTTTTTTGCAAGGTAGACCGTGACCGTTCGGACCTGCTATATTACCTACGTGATCAATGATTATAAGGTGATCTTTACCTTCAGCTACTCTTAACCCGCGTCCCTGCATTTGGAGAACCTTACCCAAACTCTTAGTAGGTCTACACATTGAAACGCACTCAATACCGGGAACGTCCAGGCCTTCGTCAAAGAGGTCAACATTGATTAAAACTTTTATTTTTTTCTCTTCAAACTTTAATATCCCTTCTAATCTTTCCCTGTCGTTAGTAGTACCGTTTAACTCTTTAGCGGGTATGCCAGCTTCTATAAATTTAGCTTGCATGTCTTTAGCTGTCTCAATGTCGGTAGTAAAAACTATTGTCTGCTTACCCTTGGCAAATTTTAAATAATTTTCAACAACGTCACCGACAATTTGCGATTTCTTTGAAGCTTGTTTCATTGCTTGTTTTGAGAAGTCTGATTTGTCTGAAGCTTCTTTTAAAAAGTTTTTATAATCGGATCGAGGTATGACGATTTTATATTTACTAAGATAACCATTGTCGATAAACCATCTTATAGGCGGTCCTTCAACCATTGTATCGAATACACCATCTGCATGTGAACCTAAACCTTTACGATCAAGTCTTTCAGGTGTTGCAGTTACACCAAGTCCTCTAGCGTTTTCAAAATACGCAGCGGCTTTACCCCATTTGTTTTCTTTTAAAACGTGAGCGGCTTCATCAATGAACCATTGGTTAACACCTTTCGCCCAATTCTTATATAAATCGTAACGAGCTATTAAGGTGTCAACAGATATTACAGTCACCAAGGAATCAGGATCGTAAAATTGCCTACCGTAAAGTCTACGTTGAGCGGCGATAATACCTCTAACATCTTTTCTTGAAGCTATAATATTATGTTTTATATCGAACTTAGCTAGAGTTAATGAGATTTGTTGAACGAGTTCTTTACGATGAACAATCATAGCTGTTGAAATGTTTTGCTCTAAACACTCTTTAACGATTGCGCACATGAGGATAGTTTTACCAGACCCCGTTGCGCTACGTGCCATAACATTTTTATAACCAGCGTCCCAGGCATTATAAATATCTGTTTTCAGATTCTCTTGGTAAGGTCTAAGGTTGATCATATTGATCACTATGAAATATTTTCTTGACGATTGGCAAGCGTTTATTTATTTATTTAATACTGAGATTTTTTCTAAAGGAGACTGAAAATGAGTGTACATACTATTACACTAAAGGCCGACACATTACCCGCGTTAGCACGTAAAGTATCGAGTCTTAAAAACGAACTCGATGGGTTTCTAGGTGAGGCACCTGCTCCCGCTTTAACAACGCCTCAAGGTGAAGATGTTTTTGAAAACCCTAAAGCAGATGAAATTAAATTAGAATTGGATACAACACCAGCGGGACAATTCAAAGCTCCTGAAACTGTAGAAAGTTCAACAACAGAAGAAGTAGATGCTGAAGGTTTACCGTGGGATAAAAGGATTCACGCAAGTTCTAAAACTCAAACTACTAAAGGTGTTTGGAAGAAAAGAAAAGGTGTTGATAAAGATTTATTTAATCAAGTCAAAGCTGAGTTGTTGAATGGTAATGTAGTAAATGGAACAACTGAACCTGTACCAACAACCGCCGCACCACCATCACCTTCAATGCCTGTGGCGAACGCTCATACACTTGATACATTCACGAATCAATTTCCCATGGTCGTTGCACAGTTAATCAGCGCGAACAAACTTCAACAATCTTATATCAACGAACTTAAAACGTATTTTAAAGTTGAAGAGATTTGGTCAATCACTAATGAGAGTAAACAAGTTCTTTTTGATGATTGGACGACTAGAGGGATTATCACTAAGGTTCAATAATGAAAATATCATGTTCAAAACTAGCACGACCAATGGTGTGCGCTGGTTTCATGCACTTGCAATTTCCTGAAGTCGATACGGATACTGTATTCAACAAAGAAGGAACAGCAGCGGGTGAATATTTTGAAAAGAAGTTACTTGGTGAAGAGATACCTGTTATCGCCAACAATGGAGTTCACATCGATGACGACATGAAGTTTTACATCGATCCAATTGTACAAGATGTTATGTCGAGAAACGCTGTAGATTCAGCAATTCTCTGTGAAGTGAAGATCAATTGGCAAACTCAAGTTGGTGTTTGGATTAAGGGAAGACCAGATGTTTCTTTCGTTGATCATGAAGGTACTCTTTGTGTTGAAGATTTGAAATATGGTTTTGGTATTGTTGAAGTTGAAGAGAATTGGCAGCTTATCGGTTATGCTATTGGGGAAGTCATAAGACGAGGGCGAGCGTTCGATAAAATTTCATTGACGATACATCAACCAAGGGCGCATCATGAAGACGGTTCAAGTCGTACATGGGTGATTACTTATCAACAATTGTGTGATTACAAAAAACAAATTGAAGATAGAATGAATGAGATTGTTAACGGTAATAAAGAGTTAACAACCTCTAAACATTGTAAGTATTGCCCCGGTGCTGCTGAAGCTTGCCCCGCTTTTAATCGTTTGTTTCATCGTGCTTTAGAAGTTTCAACTGACTTCCATCAAGACTCGATTAACAACGATGAATTGTCGAAACAACTTGATCACATTAAACGTGCTGAAGAAGTTTTAAAAATTAAACAAGACTCCTTGGTTGAATTAGCAACAATGAGAATCAAGCAAGGCGGTATCATTCCTGGTTATGTTCAAACGCAAAGGTTTAGTAATCGGAAATGGAAAAGTGGTGTTACTCCTGAAGCTATTAAGTTAATGACAGGAAAGGACATTACAGAAAGAACTATTATGACACCAGGGAAGGCGCAAAAGGCTGGCGTACATAAAGATTTAATTAATCAACTAGCAGAGAAACATTTCATCGGTGTTAAGCTAGAGAAGAAAAGCGCAAAAGAATTAGCAGATAATGTTTTCGGAAAAGAAGAACCAAAAATGGAGGTAGTAAATGTCTGAAGGAAACGGAACAAATCTATTAACTCAAGGTAGAATCGTTTGGGTTGGTGGATCACTATTTGAAGGCAAACAAAAAAAGAATTTTCAAACGAATCAACCAGAGTTTAACGCTGACGGTACACCAGTTGTTGAATACGGTTTTGGGTTGGCAATCCCTAAACTTGATCCGGCAACGAATCAAAACACTCAACAGTACACAACCGCTTATCAAACTCTTTATAACGAGGCAATGACACTTTTTAACGGTGCTACTCAACTTCCTAACGGTTTCCCTCTTAAAATTAAAGATGGTGACGTTGATGTAGATAGGAACGGTAATCCCTTGGCCAACAAAGAAGGTTACAAGAACCATATTGTTATTGCTTGTACAACTCGTATCCCGCCAAAGTTTTACGTTTGGCAAAACGGCGAGAACGTTTTAACGAACCAAGGAATTAAGTGTGGTGACTACGTTAATGTTCAACTTAACGTGAAAGCTCATCCTGCTAAAGGGCAAGGTAAAGCAGGTCTTTACGTTAACCCTGTATTCGTTCAACTTGTTGCCGCTGGTAAAGCGATTATTAATGCTCCTTCAGGTGATGAAGTTTTCGGTAATACAGCACCGTCTTACGCTGGGCAGATGGAAGTTGATACAGGTGTACAAGCTCCTGGTGCAGCAGCATTACCACCACAAGGTCTTCCACAACAGGGACTACCGCAACAAGGTCAAGCACCTGCACAAGGTTTCCCCGCTGCTGACCCGAACTATAACGTATTGCCAGGTCACATCATGAACCCACAACAAGGTCAAGCACCTGCACAAGGTCTTCCACAAACTAATAATCAATTACCACAACAGGGATTACCAGGGACACACACACCCACTCCTGGTGCGCAAATGCCAGCAGTTGATCCAAACCTCCAACAAGCGAATGTGATTGGCGGTCCTCAACTGGGCGCACCGGGAGCCTTACCTCAACACGGTATGCCTACACCTTAGTTAATACTCTAGGCGCAGAGTTTTAATATCGCCTCTCCCTCACTCCTTGAAAGAGTAATGTAGCAGTTATTGAGGGAGGGGCATTTTTAAAGAAGTGGTGATGGAACGACAATATTATACTTATGACTTAGAAACCTTTCCTAACATTTTTACGTTTTGTGGGAAGTTTACAAATTCAACAGACGTACAATTGTATGAGATTTCAGATAGAGTTAATCAAAAGACAGAGCTTTTTAATTTCCTTGGTTACTTAAAAAATCTCAACATTGAAATGGTTGGTTATAATAATGTTGGTTTCGATTACAATATTCTTCACGATTTTTTAGTTAATTCGCACCCTTTCACATTTCAAAGAGCTAGTGAAATCGCTAATAGAATTATTAAGTCTCAGAGTTATGGAGCGAGAGTTAAGAACATAGGTGTCTACAATCGTATTATACCGCAAATTGATATTATGAAAGTTTGTCACTTTGATAACAAGATGAAAGCAACATCGTTAAAAGCGTTACAGTTTGCCATGCGATCCGATTCGTTACAAGACTTACCGTATGATATAAGATCACTCAATGACCAAGAGAAAGATCATCTTCGTGAATACAACGTTCACGATGTTATAGAGACTGAAAAGTTTTTCTTGTATAACAAACATCACATCGATCTTAGAAGAGAGTACGTGGACGATGGTATTTTAAAAGGTGATGTTTTAAATTATTCAGACGTAAAAATTGGTACGTCTTATCTTATTAATAGAATCGGTAAAGACAAGTGTTACGCTGGTGGAAAACCTAGACAGTCGATCAGAACTGTCGTTGAGTTGAAAGATATTATTTTACCGAAGATTTATTTTAGAACTGAAATATTTGAAAAAGTTTTGACATGGTTTAAAAGACAAGTTGTATATTTTGGTTCAAGCGAGAAACCTGCTATAGAACATAGCTTGTCTGGTTTACGTTTTCATTTTGGTATAGGTGGTGTACATGCTTCAGCAGAAAATAAAATATTTTATACAGATGAAACCCATCAAATCATTGATATTGACGTTGCTGCAATGTATCCGAGTGTCGCTATTGCTAATGGTTTCGGTCCTGAACATCTTGGTGAGTCTTTTACAATGGCCTATGCGCAAGTTAAGAAGGATAGAGGTCAATATGCAAAGGGAACAAGTCGTAACAAAGCTTTAAAGCTCGCAGGTAACGGTGCGTATGGTAACTTCAATAACACCTATTCACCGCTCTATGATCCAAAGACTATGTTGCAGATTACTTGTAATGGTCAACTTCAGATTCTTCAATTGGTAGAAATGATGGACTTGTTACCTGACTGTGAGTTGATCCAAGGGAATACTGACGGTATCACAATACGTATCAATAAAGAGTATATTTGGTTATTTGAGATATGGTGTAAAGAGTGGGAGAACATGACAGGTCTTGAATTAGAACGTGTCGATTACTCTCGTATGTGGATTCGTGACGTTAACAATTACATGGCCGAGACAATGGACGGTAAGCTAAAACGTAAAGGAGCTTATCAGTACCCAACATGTATTGAAGACTACGATGGTTTTTGGAACAAAGATTATTCAAATTTAGCAAGTAAGAAAGCTGTTGAGAAAGTTCATACCGAGTCTTGGCCGGTAGAAGTTGCAATAAGGCTTATCACCGATCCGTTTGATTTCATGTTACGTTACAAAACGCCTGGTGGCAGTAAATTATTTATAGGCGATGAACAACAACAAAAGACCTGTAGATATTATGTATCGATAGCGGGACAACCTATGAAAAAGATTTCACCCCCTAAAGGTGAAGAAGGTCAATACAAAAGAAAGAATAAATTAAAAGATGAATATTTCAATGAGGTAATGAAGGAAATTGGTAAAGATGTTTGGGATGCTCGCGTTCATACAGGGAACAAGAGTAAGTACACTACAAGAGAAACATCTATTCAATCTGGTCGTAAAGTAAAACAGTGTAATGTAGCTTCTGATTTTGATTGGAATGATGTTGACTGGGATTACTACACTGAAGAAACCAAGAAACTTATTATCGGGAGCAATTAATGAACAATTTTAGTGAGAGAGAATGGAAGATTATTAAAGCTATCGGTAAGAAACGAATGAGCTTGCGACAGATAAGTAAAGTAGTATTTACCAAAGAAGATGACAAACCTTTCGATGATACTATCAGTATTGGAAATAGTGTTAGGCGTATTATAGATAAGTGCAAGCATTACAACTTAGCGTGGACTTTAAAGAAAGAGACAGTTAACGGTAAGGTTATTGTTAACAAGGTTAAACTGTAACGTACTCACTGTATTGAATAAGGAAAGTCATTTCGTATAAGTACCAACAATACCAACAATCAATCATAAACGCCTCATTGTAATAGTGAGGCCCAATCTTCCCTATACTTGTTCCACTTTGAATCACCGAAAGGTAATAGTGTAATTTTCTTAATGGTGAGAAGTTCCTCAACAGGTATAAAAAACCAGATTAAATGTTTAGCAATAAATATAATTATTATGTCACAATCGTCTTTAGTGTACGATTTCTTAACTGATTTACCTTTACATACATTTGTTCCAAATCGTGGACCGTTTAGGAAACATGACTTGATTTGAAGCTTCAACATCTTCTTACCGTTGTCAACAATGTAATCGTAAACGCTATAGGATGATTGAGGTTTAGATATTAGTAGTCCTTTCTTAGTAGCTTCAAGCAAGAATTGAATCTCAGCTATATTTCCGTTTATATAGGACATATCTAATTATACGCACTTGAAAGATTACTTAACAAACAAGTAAACCACTCTACTATATACCTGACTTAAACTCCCTATAGAACCGACACATCTCACCTTGGTATCATTAAGGTACGGAGGAATTACGATGTCCTACAATATCCCCAGACAGGTCAAACTCGGTGGCCAAACTATCAAAGTAAAAATAGTCCAGAATATCCCTAAAGAAGGTTGTACAGGCCTTTACAGGTGTTACTCCAATGAAATATTTGTACAAACGCAAGTCAATGGTAATGAGATAGCTGTTGAACAGGTCGAGCAAACGTTTTGGCATGAATATGCCCACGCTTTGTTAGATCACGCTCGGCAAGAAGAACTATGTGATAATGAACCTTTTATCGATTTAATCGGTGAACTTCTCTATATGTCGATAGGGAAGTCTGTGAAATGGAGATAGGATACACCATTAATCGTTGCGGTAGAAAAAGGCTTTTACAGTTTTTTAAAAAAGTCAAAAATAGATGGGTTAAAATTGGTGAGTACAAAACTTATCCTTACGATGTTAAGGGTTATCTCTCGACACTGAGGGAGGGTTCTTCACTTGTTTTGCTAGGTGAGGTTTGTGAAAAAACTTCAGATAGACTGGGATTAAAAACGTCAACAACGCCAAAATAGAATTTACTTTAAAGCGGTGCTTAGTATTCTTTTTAACATCGCTTTTAATTTCAGGTAAGTTATTACTAATCCCTTCAACCTTTGTTTTAATCGTCGCTATATCAGCTACAATTTGTCGTGTCTCTTCAGGTGTGAAGCTCATTAGAAACTAATCCCTATTCCTACAAATGGTTCGAACTTATTAATCTTAGCACCAATTACGCCATGAATATTCAAAAAAAACTCATGTTGATACATAATTCCAAAGTTTCTATTTACTTCCCTGAAATCACGTAACGACTCTGGTGCGAATTTTAACAGAGTGATTCGATTACGAGCGCGGTTCTCAACTAATTTACTCTCTCGTTTCTCGCTACTTAAATCTTTTGATTTCGTTTTGTACTTTTTAGTTTGATCTTTATTGACGATTCGAGTTTTAGTTCTGGTAATCTTTGTCCCATCTTTCTTCTCGATCACTTCAGTTGTTATCTCTTTCGTTTCGTCTTTTTTAATTGCTTCTTTTAGGTCTTCACGTTCTACAAGTTTAACAACTTCAACTTTCTCGATCTTTACTTTTTCAGGTGTAGAAAATCGGCCAGCTAGAAAAGCAACTGTTAAACCTATACCAATGTAAATACCTAAAGTAGCTTTATTTGTCATTAGCACCCTTCTTTTGATAAGCGTTCGCAGCACCTAACCCGATACAGATGGTAGATAACGGAACGCCTACGTCAGTACCCTTGGTATAACCAAGGAACACTAAACCTATTATACCTAGAATACACGCCGAGTACCTTCTGTCTTGCCATAAATGTTTCATACTTCCACCAATTCTACATGAGGTAAATCATTAAATTTTTGATCATCTAAATCGTCGTCCATATCCCAGTCACCACCGAAACGAAGTTTATGTTCTATCAAACCTTCAGCGTAAAGCATCTCCGCTGTAGCAATTAAAATACCACCAAGGTAATAGAACCTTTTGTAGTTACTCCAATCAGCTTGCGCAAATGGGTAAGGTAGAACGTCAGCCGCTTCTGATGGTTTCTTATTGTGTTTACTTAAAGGCCATTTAAGTTTTGACTTACCTGCATGAAAGTATTCATTTTGAGTATCTTTATCTCTATGACCTTCGAGTATTGAAAAATCAACGTGCTTGATTGCCGTTAGTAAAATTAACTGGAGGTCTTCGTGAAGCTCCTCCAGTCTACGTTGTGATCTTGAACCGAAACTTGGCATTGTCGTTAACCTTTAAAGAGGGGCTTTACACCCCTCGTTTATTTTTTATGTATATAGGTCTTATGAAGCTCTAGCTTTGTGGCCCTAGACTCTAGCTCTACTATAGTGTTACCCGCCCAAGCGAGTAACCCTGTTAGCATTGTAGTTAAGATACCAAAAGCTATTGTCTTCATAATTAGTCCTATGTATATGCGGCTGAACTAAATGTAGTACCACCGAATCTAAACTTATGTTTCTTATCGGTACTGTTAATCCAAGATTCTCCGTTGGTGGGAGATACAGGGTCAGAAGAAATAACACCAAGGAAACCGTTACCATCGCTTACTGTTTTAGTACCGGGGTTACTTGCGTATACCCAAAAGTTTGTACTTGTACTGTTAGATGAGTCACCTGTATCACTATGATAAACTAGGTAGTCTCCTGCATCTGCAAAACCGACCATGTTACCTGCTGAAACACCATTAGCACCCCTATCAACACCTCTCCATTTAAGTACATCACCACTAGTGTAAAGCTCAGGTCCGGCAAATTGACCTACTGCTTGGTTAGACCCTTCATAACTTGTACCAGTACTAAACCTACAAGCACTATCGAATGTGAATCTAGTGTAGGAGCCTGTTTCAGACTTTGTAACTAATCCACCCGCGGTATCTACGATCTGATTCTGTAACAAGTATCGGCTTGAGTTATAACCATCATTATCACTAAACATCATTAAGTGAGTTGTTCTAGCGGTATCGCTAACAGGATAAGCGTTGACATGAAAACTTGTTCTTAAATTATCATCAGGGTTAGCACTCATATTTACAATTATGTAATCACCTACTGCTGCCCTTCCTGCTAATTGAGTACATCCGTTAGGTTGACCGTCTTGCGCTCTAGCTATTTCAACATCGGAAGAGTTCTTCCATATAAGCGCGACGGTTGTACTAGTTACCACTTGTGTTGAAGCCATAACCTCAAAGTCACAAATTTGTGTGAATTCGTAACGAGTGTGATCTGTCGCTGAATCACTAACTTTAAGAGAACCTGAATCTTGAACCAATGTTTTAAATAGAACGTCACCGCCACCGTTTCTTGAAGTGAACCCATTGTAACCTATGGATTCAACATTAGAATCTAATGCGGTATCTAAAGCTTTCAGAGAGAAGTTAACATCTGTGGCACTATCAGCAGGACTTACTAAGGAAACTGCAACTAAATAATCACCTACATCAGCTTGACCCACTAAGGCCTTACAAGTTTTATCGCCTGTGCTGTTTACACTGTCAGAAGAACTAGAAATTAAACTATCACTTGAGTTATACCATTCAATGAACTGTGAGTTGTCTGCACCAGTAGTTGAGAAAGAACAATGGAAAGATGCAGCTTCAACAAAAGTAAATCGAGAATGATCTCCACCCGGTTCAGTGTAAGTAAATAAAGTCGGAGAATTATTATCCTCAACTGTTTTAAGTAAACATTGATTACTTCCGTTTTTAGAAACAAAACCTGATTGCCTATAGTAATCTTCTACTACGTTAACTACAGTAGTTCCACCACCACTAGGGATTATATAATCAGAAGCTTGACGGATGGCACTCAATGTAAAGTCTTGATCGAATTGCGCACTATCAGCAGTTGTTTCACAAGTACAGCCGGAAGTAGTTATGTTGTAGATGAATAAACCTTCATCGCCATTGGTAGCTGTTTGCTCTATGGCACCAGTAAGTGAAGGTATGGCAGTAAAGAAACCAGGAGTAAAAGTTACGTCAGTTACACCTAAGCCTGTTCTACTGACACTTTGTATGAACGTGCGACCTTGAGAGGTTATAGTAGACGTTCCATTGTTTTGAATCTTGGCAGCAAAACAACTCTCTTCATTGGTTAGGTTTCCCTGTAAGTCCGCGCCTTGTCTGGCCACATGAATGGTTATAGGTACATCGTGTGCAATACTGTCTGCTGTAGTTCTATACGTTAAACCCGCCGCCGTTACAGATTGAAAGAATACACCTTCATCACCTTGCAATGCCAAGTTATTAATTGACCCGTAAACCGCAGGTACTTGACCAAAGAAAGAAGTATTAAATACAACATCTACTGTACCTGTAGCGGTCCTAGTAACAGACTGTATAAACGACTGAGACTGAGAGGTGACACTAGCTGTTGCTCCGTTGTTATCAATAACGGCACCGTAGAAGTTAGTGTTAGAAGCTGAAGTATCATAATCAGTCCCTTGTCTCATACACTCAAAAGAGAAGTCTTGGTCAAAGGCGGCACTATCAGCAGTTGTATTCAGAGTGAAACCCGAAGTAGTTATAGCTGATATAAAGCAACCTTCGTCACCATTCGAATCTTGCTCGTTAATAGTAGCGTGAACTGTAGGTATTTGAGAAAAAAAGCCTGGAGTGAAAACTACATCCACCACACCCAAAGCAGTTCTGTTTACTGATTGAACAAATGTTTGCGATTGAGTTGTTATAGCGGCTGTACCGTTATTTGTGACTACGGCCGAGTACAAGTTAAAATGCTCTGCCAGGTTTATACTACCGCCGCCGCCAGGGATATTAATTTGAACTACCCCAGGAGAAGATTGAACCGCCGTAGCACCACCACCTGTTACATTAATTTCTGTAACCGCAGCATCAACAGTGACACCTTCATCTTTAATCTCTAAAGCAGAACCGCCACCACCGCCGCCTACTTGCGCTTCGGTTCCGGCACTGTCGAGTTTATAAAGATTCCCATCACTCTTGAAATATAGTTTAAATCTTCCCGCTGCTGGATTGGCAGGAGTCGTCTGTTGAACCATTTCCAGTAGATCGTAAACCCCGCCGTTAATGGTTTTATTCGTTAACGTTTGAGTGTGTGAAACAGTTGTTACTTCAGCTTCAGAACCTTGTTCACCTGCTTGCCATTTTGAAGCAAGAGCGGTGTTGTGTTCAATAACTACATCTGTAGCATCACTCATCTCTACAGTGATACCAGCATCTACACCACTCGCAGCGTTTCCTCCCTTATTGAGAGTCACATTGGAATCTGTCACATCCAAGGTTGTAGAATTAACTGTAGTAGTGGTTCCATCGACCTGAAGATCACCTGAGATTGTAACTTTACCTGCGTTGTCGATTGATAATCTTGCGACTAGTGCAGTTGCTCCGTTTGCTACAGTTTGAATCTCATAAGTACCACCATGTTGAGTATCGGTACTGTTCTCAGCAGCTACGGACTTGACTCTAGCAACGACTACTTCAGCACCGTTTTGATCAGTACCAAGGAAATCAACGTTACCTAGCTCATCACTTGTTTGAGTCTGTCCACTTCCAGCAATACGACTTTTCTTTAACGCAACTTTCGGTGCTGTTGTAGAGTCTTCAGTGTTTTGAATTTTAGCGTTAGTGTTACTTGAAGCTCCGTTAACATGAAGTCTCTCGCCAGGTGTAGAAGTACCTAGGCCAACTTTACCATCGCCCTTCACTCTAATAATCTCAGACATTGTAGCACCACCGTCAGGAGTACCTTCAATTGTCATGTCTGAACCATGCGCTCCGACTGTAGCGTTATCGGTAGCTACGACTCGAACTCGCATCGATAACTCTTCACCAGCAGCATCGTTAGTCGCTGTGAACTCAATGTCACCAATCGAATCACCGTCTTGAGTTTGATCGCCAGTTGTACGAGCTTTTAAAAACTTTAATACTGGCCCTAAAGCATCGTCGGAAATTTTAGTAATAGTTGATTGTTCACCAGATGATGAAATAGTAACTGCACCAGTTGTGGTGTTAAGTTGAAATATTTCTCTATCGGTTGTACCGTCAAACATTTTGTAAGACCAGATCGGATCGTTTTGTTGGTCGATCCAATAACCACCAGTACCTAAATTAGTAGGTCTTGACCCACCATTGGTACAAAATCCTGCACGTACAGCATCTTTAAAATCATTTAGAATTGTCGCTAATTGTGTACCCGACGTTGTTGCCGGGTTAATGTCTGAAAAGATTGATCCGCTTGCCATGTATATAACTCCGTTTAATTAAATTGTAGCGCCTGATTTAAACCCAAATCCCTTGGCCAATACGTCAAACTGTCTCACAACTTTAACATCATTTTTGTCGAAGAAATCAATATCAAAGTCGTCTAACGTTTTGTTACTAATTACATAGTAATCACCCTGACTTGCATTGTCTTGTGTTATCTGAATTGCAGGTGTTGTGCCTGGTCCCTTAAAGCCTGGTGAGTACGTTACAGTAGTAGAACCTGGAATGACCGATGTTAAGTTCTCGAAACTTACGTCCCTATCGGGCATGTCAGATCGAATAACAGCGTCAAAGACACGCGGCGTAACCACTGGATTGTTACTGATTAATCTGACACGAAACTGGAAGATGCGGCCTGTGAAATCTCCGATAGTGAAAGGTATCCATGCTGTAAAATCATCAGGGTCGCCTTCACTTATCGGATCGATTATATCAAGTGAAGTCCAGTTCGCCATTGCAAAAGGCGTGTCTCTAGCTCGATATTCTGTTACAACGTCCCAGTCCGCGACAGTTGTGGTAGCAAGTTGAGCTACCGTATCGAGTGTCACCCAATTAACCATTAAGTCAGCATCACTAAAACCTTCAGCAGTTACCAAGGACTGAAGACGAACGGTGAAAATATCACCTAAGTCTAAAAAGTCTTCGTAAAAATAGAACCCTTCAGGTTCGTAAATAGTTGGTGCAGTTTCAGCAAGTAATAAAGTTCCACCGAAGTCAACAGTTCGATCTAAACTTCCAGGTAGTGTTGGAAAGTCGTCTGTCTCTTCGATAACGTTAAGGTCGAAAAGTTCTGGAATAGATGTAATGGCTATCGCTTCGTTAGTTGATTCGTTCCCATTAAAGTCAATCACTTTTATGAAGTATGAACCTGTACGAGCTTGAACGTTTGCGGTATTTGTATTTTTATCAATGTCCACTAAGAAAACTGATTGTTCCCATATAGCTGTCAGAGATGGAGCGTATCTTAGCTGATATTTTTGAACATCACAGTCTGCTACAAGCGACCACGTTAACTGCATAGTTTGGTTAGTGATGTTAATGAATAAACCGTCAACGTCACTAGGCGGTGTACTCTTGGCGGTTGGAGTTGATGTAACAGCACTTACGTTACCTAATTGAAGTTTAGAACCTGTAGGACTTACGGCGAGAACTTTAAATGAATGAACATCACCAAGGAAAGTTTGATCTACGGTATGACGGTAATTAAGTGTTGTACTTGTTCCATCTAAGTAAAAACCTTGACCTGAGTTTACATATATTTCAAACGCTTCAAACGTCCCGCTTGTTGGAGCTTCCCATTCAAGATCGATGAAGTAAACATAGTCGTTACCATCGCAATCAAAAGTGTTACCTGTTACAGCGAGGTTAACCACTTCCGTAGGAGGTGTTAAGTTCTCGTCTTGAATTGTAGATAATTGCGGGTTGTAATCTGGAATGTTAACAGATGATTCAGCATCAAAGATCGCATCGTTCTTTTCAACTAATGTAAGAGTAGCGGTTAAATTTCTATTAGGTGAAACAGTCTTTACAATACAATCGTAAGTTACTTGAGATATTTCCCCCCATATTATTAAGTCGCCTACGTTTGGTATAAGGCCATCGAGAGTAGCAGTTACTTCATCTGTAATAGTCATTGTTGCTACCGCTGTTACACCTGAAGTAGCATTTCTAAACCTGTAACCGTAACTAGTAGCTGGTTCAGTTGCGAAGGGAGCGTCAATAGTTACGACATTACCTGCTACATTAATTACTCTAGCGGGTACACCTCCTACTCTCATTGCATCTTGAGTGATGACTACGTAGTCACCTCTAGTACAAACCAAGTGTTCAAAGTCAACATCTATAGTTATAGTCTCTTGTCTCAACTTCAACTGAGCTAACATATAACGACCAAACCTAAACGCTTGTTCTGAGTTTGTTACAGCGAAGGTGTCTAACTCGTCAAAGTCCACCGCTGTTGTAGCATCGAACCCATCGTTGAAAACAGTTTCTTGTCTTATCTCAAAACCACTACCAGCATCTACATAATTTATTCTTAGTCCGTCAGGTATCTCACTGTAGACTCTTGTAGAAGAAAAATTGTTAGAGTTACGAGGTGTAAAAACTTGTACAGGTGTTGTCTTGGCTCTATCTATAAGCACACCGTATCTACCATCTACTACAGTAAGTCTAGCTTGTGCGGCGTTTGTAACTCTATCTATTAGTTGAGTTAAAGTTGTGTTGAAGTCTAATACGAAGTTACACTGAAACCTTGGTTGTGAGAAAGTTGATATATTAGGCGGTGCTGTTGGTATCTCGTCACAAAAATCTGCCCATTCTTTTAATAAGTCCGCATCTAATCTATTTTGTGCGATAGCTCTTTTATTTACTTCACCTGTTAAAAGGTCTGCTAAGACCCATGCAGGGTTTTGGGTGATTTGTTTAGACCAATTGGCTCCGTCATAAACATCTAAAACAGATGTAGCAATGGCCGACAAGTTTTCAATAACTCCGTTCAATTGATCTGTCGCCTTGATTCGCACTTCCATAAAAACGTGACGTTTAGTTGTAACTATGGGGTTGGTGTCAAAACGAGTTGTTAATATCGACCACGTTAAAGCATCGTTTCTCTGGAAGGTAAAATTATGGTTTGTGTTTTTTCTAGTTAATCTTACCTTAACATCGTTTAGAGTTTTTGGTTTAAAAATGACAGTTACATTAGAGTTGGGTGTCTGTAAGTTATCGATTGTTATTATTCCGTTTTCGGAACTCTTAACTTTCATAACCGAAGTCGAACCACCGTCTTCAAGTATGTTGTTTGTGTGAACTCTTTGAGTTGCTGTAGCTGTGAATATTGCAGCAGGGTCATTAGGTGTACGAACTAAATCATAAGCTATGGTCACAGTAAATTTAGCAGGTGTAGTTATTATATTCCAAGCGTTTTGTGTACCGTTAAAGTTAATAAATGTGATCGTGAACATTTCTTGACCGTTAATGTAAATAAGTTCACCTACGGTAGGTACATGTATGTCAGCACTTATGTTGAAAGAGTATATGTTACCTTTTAATATCCCTATACTCTGTTCTGCTATATCATAATAAGAAGCTTCAGGGTTTTCTAAACCTTCAGGAAAAATAAAAGCGTTTCCTACTATACTTGCTTGAAGGTTTTTGTCCGCTGGAAAAGTACTAAGTAAAGTAAAAGAGTTATTAGAAAATGAGTTAGCTAAAATTTCTTTATTAAAAGCTTGTAAGCTACTATTGAAATCGTTAACAAAAACAAGATCATCAAAATTTCTATAGTCTTCCGTACCTACTTCAGCAAATTCAACCTTTAAATCTATTTGACTATTTCTAATCGCACCTGTTTCAAAGACTGAGAACAAACCGTTAGGCAGATTAAGAATTAAACTTATTTCTTGTTCTTCACTGTTCGTATTAGGTGTAGCGTTTCTTACAACTTGATAATCGTCTACTGGCGGTGGACCTGGATTGTTTTCGTTAGCGTTAATAGCAACACCAATTGATTGTTGTGTTACATCACCTTTATAAAGTTGAAAATTATTACTTAAAGCTTGATCCCATATACCTTCTTCTACTCCAGGTTTGTTTAAATCCACCAACCTAAAATCAACTTGAGAAAATTCAGATAAAAGCGTTTCACCTATTCTAAATTGATCGAGTGCCAAGGGTCCGAGTCCGAAGTCATAAATAGCGTAAAAGTAGTTAGACAAAGCACCGTTGTTGTCAGGGTCAGCTTCGGAACTTAAATAAAAGTTTGCAGCAAGGACAGGGAATATTCTATGTGTCCCATAAACTTTAGGTACTGTTCTTAGTTTTCTACTCTGATTGTTTTGATTCGTAATAGAGAAACTTTGTGAATTAGAAAAACCATCTGCCTCAGAAGCGTTGAAACCCAAAGCGTTGTTGAGAGGTGGTATTAGAGCATTAAATAAAAGCGTGGAACCGATTGCCGCACCAGCGGTGGCAAGTGCTGAACCGAAGGCCGCACCTGTACCTGTACCGAAGGCCGCGCCACCAGCAGGGGAAGTTATGACAGCAACAACAGCGGTGATAGTTATAATGGCAACTTGCTTAAATATTTGACCACCTTCACCACCTCTAGGTGTTACGGCGAATAATACTGACTTACCTTGTAAAGGTTTAGAGGTTTTCCAATACCTTCTATATACTTCATGACCTCCAATATAAACTTTGAAGTATTTGTCGTATCCTTCCCTTGGTAATTTATTAGCTTTTAAAACCTCTTCATACATTTCTTCGATTGTTGCATCATCTTTCACAACCAAGACTTTGCTATCGGTACTTAAAGGGTTTTTCCTAACTACTATTTCTTTCGACATCTGTAATAACCTTCAATTCTTTTAGTCCATTTATCGAAACGTTCTAGACTACTACCAACACCTTGCCTAGAATGAAGGAAACGATTCTCGTCAATATAAACTCCGATATGACAAGTAAGACCTACGATTCTGATTAACATTATGTCACCCATCCTAGGTGTTGTAACTTCTTCAAAACCTTCTAGCTGATCGTTCACTAATTGTTCTGTTTCTTTTTTTGTAGGTCTAATACTACCGTAAAGTTTTTCTAATTTGATACCAAATATATCATCGTAAAAATATTGAACCAATTCGTAACAGTCTTTATCTTCGTAAGGTATTCCTACAAACTTACGTAAATAACCCTGGGTAAATTGTTGGTGTGTATCGTTCACTTGTTAACTCAGTATGTAAAAAATCATCTAAAAATAAGTCGGCGTTGATGGTCCTGCTGTCGTACCTAACATTACTTATCTTAAATTCATTAAAAGATATTTCTACAGTGTCAGGGTCACTCGCAAGAACTAATTCAATTGTTGTATCTATAGGTGTTGTCACCGATCTTATTTCATCTATTAAATCTAATGAAACATTATCGAATTGTATTTGTGACTTTAAAACATTAACACCGTCTTCAGCAGGTAGATTGATTCTCATAGGGAAAGCGATGTGAGTGTTACCTCTACTGATAACATCTTCAGTATTGTTAACTAACCTAAGAGTTGTAAAAGAAGTGTGAGTAAGAGTGACAAGCATTAAAAGCGGGTCGTCACTTCTTTCTCCGTATAATTGCGCTAATAGATTATTAGTTAAACTTCTCACGCAATCTGCCTCCAAACAAAAGATATTCTAAAATATGTTCCACCTAGAGTTGTTATGGAAGGTCTACCTTTAAATTGATATTCGCCTGTGACACCGCTTATAGGGTGGTCATAATTAAAAGTTAATGTTCCACCTGCCAAGGTGGTCTTGAAGAATGTTTCAAAGTCAGCGTAATCAGTTCTTTCAAGTTCTATAGTACCTCTAAGATCATCGAACTCTTTGGTATAACGTTGACGTTTCTTAGGTGGGCCAACTTCATTAGGTGTCTCGATTGCACTATCACCGAAAGTAAGTTGAAAACCTGCCTGGTTAAATTTCTGCTGTAAAGAAGCTGGGAATGATTCTGCCATTATCTACCTTGTCGTTGAAGTCCGAATATCTCACCGAAGCTTTGATCAAACTCACCGTTAGCTAAACCATCTCTAACGGTGTTTCCGATAACAATGTCTAATATCTTGCTTCCGTCAGAGCTTATTCTTTCCTGAGTGTCTACGTCACTTCCGGTATTGTTGATTACATTTACTTGAACGTTTGTTGCACCTGAAGCATCGACACCTAAACGTCCACCACGGCCTCTACGCAAAGGAACGATTGCCTCGTCACCTGCCTCACCCATAAGACCTGTGCGCCCACCGTTAAGTGGGAATAATGTCGGACCTGTTACGATACCACCGTTAGCGAAAGGTATTACGTTACCATTGCTAAACACACCGCCGTTCGCGAAAGTACCTTGAGTAGTTGCCGCTGCTGTTGCACCACCACCGATAGCACCACTAATACCTCTAGCAATAGGGGCTATAAGAGCGGCACGAATAGTAATTCTAGTTATCTCATCTAAAATAGATTTAGCGAATTTTTTAAATTCAAATTCACCTGTTTTAATAAAATCGAACAATGAATCTTCAAGTTCACCGAAAGCTTTTTGGATACCTTGAGAAACTTGTTGAGCTACGTTACCTGCGTTTCTAGCAACTTGTACTAGTCCATCTTCAACACCAAGGGCTATCGGGTTAAGTCCTTCGATGTCATTGGATACTTGTAATAAACTCGATCTGAATTGATCTAAAGTAACTTTACCGTTTTTAAAATCTTGTTGAAGCTTATCGAAACTAACAGTATTTAACGCCTCTTGATAAACTTGAATTGTGGCCCTACCTTTAGAAAACTGCCTGTTGAATCTTGCTTGCAGGTTAGGTGCTCTATCTGCTGTCAGGTTATATTTATCTAATTCATCAGCGAGTTTATCTAACGCATCTGCTTGATCAATTATTTCCTTGGTATTTCCACCTATAGTTTTAACACCTTTAGCTTGTAAAGCTTCAAGTCTCGCTATCTCTTTGTTAGTCTCTTCAATATTTTTCTTTATTAAGTTTACGTTCTTAGCTGTTTTACCTAAAAGATCACTTGTAGTTAAAGGTCTAGCTAATTCAAACTTTAAATCTTCTAAGGTTTTTTTAAGTTTATCTAACTCTTCAGTTATTTTCCTCGGTCCTTTTGCTTCATCTGTAGCTCGTTTTATAGAAACGGCCAAAGCTGTAAAACCTGTAACCAATGTGGCAATAAGTACAGGTGAAGAAGCTAATGTACCTAATACACCTACGGAAGCTAATGTACCCAACTGAGTTGTTAATTTAGATATTGTACCAGCCGCTACAAAAGCTGTGATTAAACCAAATACTTCTTCTAAGTTCTCAGATAAAAATTTAATACCTTTAAAGAAATTTGAAGATAAGTTAAATCGTTTGTTCAACTCATCTATCTTTTGCCTTAGTTTATCTAAACCTAGCGTTGCTGCTTGCTCAAAAGTAATTCGCAAATCTGCTGCATCACTGTTTAATCTTCTGAAGGCCCTCGCCAATGTTCTCAACACTCTAGCTGAAGTGATTTGACCTGTTTCAGCAAACTTAATCAATTGACCAGTCGTAACGTTAAATTCACTAGATAAAAGATTAGCAAGAACAGCGTTAGATTCTAAAACCGATCTGAGTTCTTGACCTCTTAATGCCCCTGCTGACAAACCTTGAGTAAGCTGAATCGTACTCGCAGTTGCTTCTTGGATTGTGGCACCAGATAACCTAAAAGTTTGTTGTAAAGCTGCTGTAGTAGCTACAATCTGTTCACTAGATAACCCTAATTCTCTAGTTGATAAGGCCACTCTATTGTAAATTTCACCAAGGGAACCTACAGATGTTCTGGTTTCTTCTGCTGCTGATTGTATACTCTTGAAAGTTTTCGCAGCAATTTCACTAGAACCTGTAAACACTTTAATTCTATCTTGAATTAATTGAAACTGGTCAGCAGCTTGAGTGAATTCTCTAATACTAAAAGTAGCGATCAAAGCACTAAAAGCATTTTTGAGTCTATTGATACCGAAAGAAGTTTGCTTTAAAGTTTTATCTAACCTTCTAGTATTTTTAGAAATTTTTTCTAAACTCTCGCTACTCTTTTTGGTATTCCTATTAAGTTTACCGAACTCAGCAGCGAGTTTTTTCAACTCGTCGTCACCTATAGTCCTGACTTCAATTTCTGTAATTTGCTTATTTTTTGTTCCCATTTTCTTTATCTCGATGGTCTATGATGATGTTGTCCAGCCTTCGCATTAGGTAAAGGAATTCGTCAAAATCATCGATCTGTTTAATGGTAGCAAAGTTATATATATCAGTAAAAGAAATTGGACCGTTGGTCATACCACTTCTACAAGTGTCAAGCTCGAAGAAATACTCTAAATATACCCGAAACGGTCCGACATTAGGTTCTTGATTAGGTTCTTTGATTTTACCTTGGTCAAGTAACTTATAGTAAAACTCGAGCCTATCATGCCACTTTAAATGCCAACTTAACCAGGAGCAAATTAGTTTCCCAATTCTTCCTTGAAGTTATCTATATTTTGTGACCAATCTAATAGTGTATCGGTTAAGTCAGGTAATTCTAAAAGAAGATTGACGCAATCGACCTTGTTAAACTCTTTTACTTCACCATCGATTTCAATACCTTTCCAGTCAGTAATACAAGATTCAACAAAAGCTCTTGTCAATATCTCTTTTTCTTTTTCAGGTTCCAACGTACCTTTTTGAATTTGATAAGCATGAGGTTTATGGTATTTGGCCAAAGCTTGTTTCATTTTATCAGCGTTAGCACCACCAAACCTTCTTACTAAAAAACCTACGTCTTCAGAAAGTTCAAACCATTTTCCTGAAGTTTCTAGAGATGTATCTGTTTTGTAAAATTGATGAAGATTAGATTTCATTTTGATTCCTTTAACGTAACTATTAACTTTAATTTAAAAGGAGGCGCTTTTACACGCCCCCTCGATTACTTATTAACTTCTAAACATTTTAAGAGCTTTCTCTCCGTTAGCTCCAATTTTCGCTGTACCAGTCATATTTAAAAATACGTCCTGGTTAATTCCACCAGCAGCAGGGTCTTCGAAGCTAACCTGTACAGCAGGGATGAAGAAACCATAAAAACCACCAGCATTTTTAACAATGAATCCTAGCTCGAAAGGAGCTTGAGTAAGTTTACTAGCAAGTAGTTGCCAGTTCTCATTTGCTAGATAAGCTGTCAAAGATATTTCAATCTGTGCAGTTCCCTCAGAATAATCATCTGGGGCAGCTTGTCCAATACACGTTTGCGCTGTGAGGTTGTTGTTAAGACTTAGTTCAACTGACTGGATACAAAAGTCTGAAGTATCGAGTGTACCATCTGCTGAGTTTACCAAGAATGGCATATCAACAGAACCGTTAAGTGAGTTAGTTGTTGCAGCAGCGTCGATGGTTCTACCATCTGTCATAAAGTTTGCAGCTTGATCAACAGCTTCGTAACCGTTCCCTTGAAAAGTAAAAGTTGTTGTAACGATTTCACCGTAAGCAACGTTGAAACTCATGTTTGCAGCGATCATACCTCGATAGTTAATTGCTTTAGTTGTAAGATCGAGGAAAGATTTTTCGATTGAGAAAGATTTTTTAGTTGTTCCAATTTCAATCTCATCGGCAATTTGATAACTCGTACCTGCACCGACTTCATCAACCATTGAAGTTGGCCCTGAAAATCTAATAACTGTTGCTGATTGAATTTCAGTAACCATTACTTCAGTGTTGTTATTAGAATCTGCAAAAGCTGTAAGTGTTAAAACGTCACCAACTTCAACGTCAGTGTTCCAGTCGCCAGCACCTCTTGTAATAGTTCCAGCACCAGTAGCGATTGTTAGATCAACTGCGACAGGAGCTTTAGCGTCCCACACTGAATACATTGCACCTTCGATGAAATCATCAATGATGTCTTCCTTGGCAAGTTCAGAGTTTATATCACCACCAACAGTTAAACCAGTTACAACCTGTCCACTTGATTGTCGATCCGTTCGAATCTGTTGAGATTCTGTTGTTTCAGGAGTACCCGATAAAGATTCTGAAGTGAACCTAGATGTTTTAAAGTTACCTACACCAGGCGTTTGACCGTAGGTAGTTTCAGGTATTGCTACCACTCGGACTTGATTAGCTGAAGACATATTTTTCCCCTTTAAATATTATTATCGCGATAATAGTTGACTATAACCGAAGCCGATGTATAACCGCCCTCTAAATCTAACGTAGCACCTTGCTCAAAATTTGGAGGTGACACAGATTCAACAATTATACTATTTATTCTACGCCCTCTTAACAAGTCTCGTAAAGCCTCAGACCTTGTTAAAATATCGTCTACCATTGTGGCAGATTGACTTGCTCTGGCCACAACGTGAAGAAATATAGAACCTAACTCTCTGTAACACCCTGTGCTATTTGTAGCTATTATTGTTTGAGGTTCTTCCGTTGATCCAATGAATTGTAACCCTAACCAAGGGTCGTCTACACCTAAACCTTCGTTGTCAATAATCTCGTCAATGGTTTCATATTGAGCGGTTAGGTCAATTAGATTTTCCGTTGGAGCGTTAGTGGTTAAAAAATTTGTTATTTGTGTTCTTACGAATTGACTACTCAACTATAGACCCCCTGCCACCAAATACCTGTTCTTCTCTTCCTGCACCTCTACCATCTAATCTTACAAGAATTGTAGGGTAAAGGTAAGGTCTACCGATGGCCCCACGCTTGCCAGTCTGGAAGCTGTTGTGGAATATTTGACCGTTCGGACCGATAGCACGTTTTATAAAGATACCTTTTGTTCCATTCACTAGGTAAGTGAATTGAATAAACTTTGCTACCTGTTTAAATTTACTTCTTATATTTCTATGAGCGTTAAAGTATGCGCCACTAGGTTTAATGATGTTTTTACCTGTTCTTCTACTTTTGCCAAATTTCCGTTTACTAGGTGTATTTTTATTTGCGTACTTACCTCTAACACCTCTTCTAATACCTTTGTTTTCTAATCGTCTTGCGTAAGGGTTTACGTTGATAAAACGAATTTCGTCACTATCTTTGAAACCACCTTGAGAAGCTTTTTGTACTATGAATCTTCTCAACGATTGTCTACTGTTTGCCACCTGTACACCGTTAACAAATACTTTATTTCCACTTATGTATTGACCTGTAGAACGTGGGCTATACTGTAAAATAATATCGAACATTCTCAATAGTGCTAACGATACATCGACTCTAGCAAAATATTGAATTTTCCCTGGTACTTTAACAAGTTCAATTGGTCTATCGAATCTGTTATCTGTTCTTACTCTAGGGTTTTTATCGAAGTTGTTTTGTCGTTGGGCAATATCTAGAACTTTCTCAGCAGTTGATACATGAGTGTCTCTAACGAAATTAAAGAAACCTTTTAAAGTTTGCTTACCGTCTAAATCAGAATTGATGCTGAACTCTTGAGCGTTCTTACCTTTCTGCTTTACACTTAATGCGAAACTAACTCCCATTTATCCACACCTCAACCTGTAACCGATTAATTCACCTAACGCCACCATCTCATTAACTTTAGTCACTGATAAATTACCGTGAACAGTTGATATAATCGTGTCGCCTCTTTTAGGTTTAGGAAAACTCTGAGAATCTAAATCGTCCTTGGCAACAACAAACTCTGTACCTTTAGAAACAAACTCTTCCTCAATAGCACCCATTCTAAAATAATTAGAAGGGGCCATTTTAATTGTTATATCTAAAGTAGCTTTTTTTCTTTGAAATTGAACATCAAAACCTTGCATATTAATTATGGTTTTAAAAGCTTGTTTAAGAGACATAGTTTTCCCTTATCTCGCCAAATCCACCAAGGGAACGTTCACTTGCGTACTGGTCTAACACGTTTCCGTAATCTCCCAGTATCATACCGAACTTAGATTTCCTTTCGTTTGATGTGAGAGTGTAGTCAAAGTCAAGCGACATCACACCTGGGATAGATATTCGTTGAACACCTTTACCGAAGTTAACCGCTATACCTGATTTCTTTTTATTGTACTGTTGTTCCACAAGATCATATACACATTGCTCGACAGGTGTAGGTGTTGTTGCAAAACCAGCGGTGTAAGTAACTTCGATTCTTTCGCTGTAGTCGCGACACTCGAACCAATTTCTAGGTTCACCTGCTTTATAAGTTTTATATAACTTACCAGTGTCACCTTTTATTCTAAACTCAGGAGCGGTTAGAGTAGTGACTGGTGTTATATCGTTACCGTCAGCGTCTTTTTTAATTTCTTGAATTTGAGTAATTGTCGTTACAGGATAATGAAAAGTGTATAGATAACGATTAGCAAAATCAACTGAATAATCTTTATAAAAAAATGTTTGAACATAAGACGTACTCGCAAAAACTCTAGCGGTATAACCTTCAATCGCATCACTAACGACAGTTATTTGTTGA